>Ga0335081_10002048_pt1 | contig 31836 bp, 26 predicted proteins | sample Lox_Sample_35_FD_206713 | JGI IMG/M metagenome (GOLD analysis project Ga0335081, IMG submission 206713) | Soil microbial communities from Loxahatchee National Wildlife Refuge, Florida, United States - Lox_Sample_3.5 | ecosystem: Environmental > Terrestrial > Soil > Wetlands | place: USA...
GCTTGAGCCATGCACCGAGCCCCATGCCGTCGGTCTGGATGCACGTGACGTAGACCTTTTTCCCGGGGACCGGGGTTTCTCCGGGCTTGAGATGGTGGTTGTTCGTGTACCGGAAGCCGGGCGACGCCGGAATCTGCGCGCTGAAGCTCACGTTGGGAAGCGTGTGCAGGCCGATCACGCGGTGGCCGAATGAAGAGGTGAGCCGGACGAACTCCCGCTCCAGGTCCTTGGCGTACGAATGCCACCCCATGACGAGCGACATCGGTTTCATCTCCGACAGGAGCTTCCTGGAGAGCGCGTACTCCGACGTGTCCGTCACGCGGCAGGAAAGGTCGCTGAAGAAGCACTTCTTGAAAATCCCCCAGTCGGCCACGCCGGGCTTCATCACCGGCCCCGCATCTCCCCCCAGCCAGATGATGAACTCCCGGCTGCAGCGGTCCCAGTATTTTTCATACGCCCAGGTGTAGATCTTCGTGTCGTTCCACCCCGTGAACTTCCCGCGGAAATCCTCGACCGGCCTGAGGCCGGCGCGCTCCACGACGGGGATCATATCCTCGCTCACGACAACGGCGTCTTCGAGTCCTGCGACCGTGAAGGCGACAGTCAGCGACGACCGGACGTTCCTGTCCCACACCACGTATCCCTTCACGTACTTCCCGAGCGCGCCGATGGCCTCGGCAGGACTCCGGAGCTCGCGAAAGCTGTAATTGCGCTTGTCCCTGTAGAAATCGTAGACGGACTGGACGTACGTGAAGGGCCAGTTCTCCGGGTAGAGGATGTAGACGCGTGGGCCGCTCTTGTTGACGATCCCCTGCAGGCTGATCATGAACGCCTGGACTGAGAGCTTCCCCGCGACTTCCCAGTTGTCCTCGAGGCGGATCACGTACCCTTCGGCAGAGCCGGCGCGCTTGAGGATGTACTTCACCGGCGGCCCTGACGTCCTGGTCGAGCGGCTCACTTCACAGGCGAGCGTCGAGCCGTCGGGGGCGAGCGTGAACAGGTCGGTCTGTGTCTCCGGAGTCTCCCCCTGCGATCCCCTGAGGGGGAACGACTCCTCCAGGCGGACGGTGTTCGCGTCCGGGTGCCATCCCCGGACATCGCGCACGGAACCCACCGGCATCATCAATCCCATAAAGACGTTTGAGGGAAACACGCGGCTCGTCACGGGAACATGCACGGCCGCGCCGCCGAGCGGCAGCGAGAGCGAGTCGCGGAAGCTCCTCCCCCTCCCCCACGTCCGGATGAGCGTGAGCCCGGGCCCGTCGAAGCGGATCTCCACGTCGAGCGCCCCGAAGAGGTCGATGTCCGTGCTCTTCTCGCCGATGAGCTCCCATTTTCCCTCAATGCCCTTCGCCTGCGGCGCCGCGGGCGCGGATCCCGGCGCGGCAAAGAGCACGGCTGCAACGAACGTGGCACATGCGTACATGAACGGCAATCGGTACATTGTGGTCTCCCTGGAAAGCGTGGTCACGAAGTCGATGGGACGGGCGCAGCGCGGTGCGGATCGTCGGCCTGCCGCTCAAAAGTAAACACAGTTTGCGGAAGAAGCAACGAGAGGTTGATTCTGAGGCGGAGGGGTCGTAGGTTGCGCCCGGCTGATGCACGCGCGTTCGCGCGCGTCCGATTTGTCCCGCATATGGAACAGGAGCGCACCATGGACGGCACAGAGCGCAGGAGAGTCTCCTCAGGGTCCCCCTACGAGCCGAGGATCGGCATCTCGCGCGGCGTGCGCAGCGGGAGCGTCGTCGCGATCTCCGGGACGGCGCCCCTTGACGCGGACGGCCGGACCGTCGGCGCCGGAGACGCCGCCGCACAGGCACGGCGGTGCTTCGGGATCATCGCGTCGGCGCTGGAAGGACTCGGGGGCTCGCTTGCCGACGTGACGCGCACCAGGATTCTCCTGACGCGCATCGAGGACTGGGCGAGCGTGGCGCAGGTGCACGGCGAGTTCTTCGCATCGATCCGCCCGGCCAACACGATCGTGCAGATCGGTCGCTTCATCGATCCGGACTGGCTTGTCGAGGTCGAGGCGGACGCGGTCATCTCCGGCGAGCGGGACGAGGCAGGGAGCGGCCGCACTTCCGCCTGAGGCGGGTCCGCCCCGTCAGAGAACCCGTACGTCTTTCGTCCCGACGTTCACCATCCCCACGAGCGAATCCGGATTGTAGAAATCCACGATGTCTTTTGTCCGGAGCGATATCCGATCGACCTGAATCATCGGAATGGTCTTCCGCCTGCAGTATTCCCGGAGGATCTGGGCGGCTTCGATGGCTGTGTCGAGATCAGACCTGAGCATGTGTCCCCCGTTGTTCCGATGAGTTTTCACCCCCCCCTGGCACGGTGTTCCCCCTCCGTCACCGGGCGTCGCCACTGACGGGCCGCCGCTGCGCGGACCGGTCCGCGGCACCAATCAACCCGAACTTCCTCACGTAGAACATCAGGTCTCCGCGGTCGATCGGTTTCGTCAGGTACGCGTCACACCGGGGGATCGCTTCCATCAGATTCACCGGATCGTTGAGCGCCGTGGTCATGATGACCTTCGCTTCCTTCCCCTCCGGGGTCTCCGCCGCCTGCTCGATGAGGCGGATTTCCCGGAGGGTTGCCTGACCGTCCATGACCGGCATCATGATGTCCAGGCAGATCAGCTCAAAAGGCATCCCCTTCACGATGGCGGTCCGGACCGCATCGACAGCCTTCTGGCCGTCCACCGCCGTCACGACCTCTCCCACCGTCTCCAGTGACTTCGCCAGCACGATACGGCACACTTCCTCGTCGTCGACAACAAGAATTCGCGGCACCGCCACCTCGTCCGATAAATGACATGTTGTGATGTCGCAAACTACGTGCCATGGGATTGCCACGCCAAAGAGCGGCGCTTGCGGCGCCGCAGGCGGCGTGACGCAAAGAACGCGCTTCGCGGAAAACGCTCGCAATGACGGGGGGGATTGTGGCGCCGCAGGCGCCACGGCTCGCACTGACGGGGGAAGGGGCCTCTTTTCGCTGGTCAATATCCGCCACGCGACCATAGTTCGCCAGCGGGCCGGGATGAGCGGCTGTCGAATATTCAAAAACGGAATCACGGAGCCCTTCACTCTGGCACAATATTCGCAGCTTTGGGGGGTGAATCAACTTCGTTCACCAACGGACGGGCTTTCCCCCCCTGTGAGATCTCGTTACCAGACATCGCTGCGATCGGCGGCATTTGCATTGGCCGCGCTCCTTGCAGCCACCGCAACAGCTGCGGAACACCAGGTCAATGCGCTCCCCCCCTGGTACAGGGCCGATTGGATGTACGTCCTCCTGACACTTCTGATAGCCCTGTTCCTGTTCCTCGTCACAAGGCTCTGGCTCAACTTTGTCGAGCGGGGGAGATTCAAGGAGTCGATCAGGGAAAGCGATTCCATCCTCCGCGGATTTTACGAGAGCGCCCCGATCATGATGGGCGTAGTGGAGCTTGAGGGGGAGGAGCCGATCCATATCCGCGACAACGCCGCATCGGGGGATTTTTTTGGCGTGGCGCCTGAAGCCATGCGTGGCAAGCGGACACACACCGATCTCGGGGCCCCACTCGCGATGGTCGCGCTCTGGGTGCACCACCTGCATCTCAGCCGCGATCGGAATGCCCCCTGCTCGTTCATGTACACCCACCCGCTCCCGGCCGGGGAACAGCATTTCAACGTCACCGTCGCATTCATAGGCAACACGGCCCAGGGCCGCCCGCGGTTTTCCTATTTCGCCGAGGACGTGACCGCCCAGACGCACGCCCGCGAAGCGCTTGTCCGGAGCGAGGAAAACCTCCGGTCGGTCCTGGAGTCGATCCCGACCCCGATGGTCATCTACCGCGGCGACAGGATCCTGTACACAAACCCGCCCATGGAGACGCTGATGGGGTACACCCGCGCGGAGATGTACGCCCTCTCGGTCATGGACATCATTCACGAAAGCTCCGTGGCGACCGTCCGCGCCCAGATGGCTGCACGGATGAGCGGATCCATGGCGCCGACGCGATATGAAATGAACGTGGTCACCAAGTCGGGCGACGTCCGGTGCATCGATTTTCACGGCAGGCTCGCGATGTTCGAAAATGCCCCCGCCGCCATCGGCTCGGGGTACGACATCACCGACCGGAAGGCGATGGAGAACGAGCTTGAGCGCATGAACACGGAGCTCACCCGGGCAAACGCACAGCTCAACACCCAGGCGGCGGAACTGATCCGGGCCCGGGACACTGCAGTCGCGGCGGCAAAGGCCAAGACGGAATTCCTCGCGAACATGAGCCACGAGATCCGGACACCGATGAACGGCATACTGGGAATGACCGACCTAACGCTCGAGACCGCGCTGACGGACCAGCAGCGCCGCTACCTCCATACCGTCAAGTCATCCGCCGACTCCCTGCTGGTCATCATTAACGACATCCTCGATTTTTCAAAGATCGAAGCGGGAAAACTCGACCTCGAACAGATCCCGTTTGATATCCGGGAACAGGTTGCAAACACGCTGGAAGCGCTCGGCATCCGCGCCAGGCAAAAAGGGCTGGCTCTACTCTCGAGCGTTGATCCACGCGTCCCCACCACGCTCCTGGGCGATCCCGTCCGGCTGAGCCAGATCATCACCAATCTTGCAGGCAATGCGATCAAATTCACCACGCGCGGGAGCGTCACACTCCGCATCACCGCAGAAGCCGTGGACGAAATGGAAACGCTGATCCACTGCGCGGTAATCGACACCGGAATCGGCATATCGCCCGAGCAACAGAAGGCCATCTTCGATCCCTTCGCGCAGGGGGACACGTCCACCACGCGAAAGTTCGGCGGCACGGGACTGGGTCTGTCGATCTGCAGACAGTTGACGCTCCTGATGGGGGGCAGCATCAGCGTGGAAAGCGCGCCGGGCGGCGGAAGCACGTTCAGATTCACCGCGAGATTCGCCATCGCGGAAGCGCCGGAAGACGCAGCCGCCGCGGGGGACGCCGTCCTTCGCGGGAAACGCGTCATCGTTCTGGAACCGGCGGGCAGGAACGGTGGGTCTCTCGCGGCGATGGCGGCGTCGTGGCAGATGCTCCCGCAGGGAACTGCCGACCCGAAGGCGGCACTTGCGGGTCTGGCCGCTGCGGCCGTGGAGAACGAGAATCTGCCCGCACTCGTGGTCGATGCCGCGGAGACATGGTTCGACGTCCCCGCCTTTGTTGCAGGCCTCCGGGAGAGCGAGGCGCTCAGCCGCGCGGGCGTGATCGCCGTCGGGTGGGCGTTTGACGTTTCTCCCGAAGGGGTGACGGCCTGCCTGCCGGCCCCGGCCGAACCACGCAGGCTGCGCTCGGAGCTGCTCCGCCTTCTCCGCATCGCGGGCGCTCCTCCGGCGGGAGGAAGCCGGGAAGCGGCACTGGGCGCTCCCAGCGACCACTCCGACGGCGCAAGCGTCCTACTGGCGGAGGACCACCCGGTCAACCAGGAATTCGCCACGACAATCCTCGCGCGCAGGGGGTACAACGTCGTTCTTGCCACCAACGGCCGGGAAGCAGTCGACCTGTACAGTCCCGGGAAGTTCGACGTGGTGCTGATGGACGTGCAGATGCCCGAACTGGACGGCTTCGAGGCGACAGCCCGGATAAGGAAAATCGAGGAGGGCTCCGGAAAGCGCACGCCCGTCATTGCTCTCACCGCCCACGCGATGAAAGGCTACCGGGAACAATGCCTGGCCGCCGGGATGGACGGGTACGTGACAAAGCCGATCAATGCGGCAACCCTGTTCAGGACGATGGACGAATTGTGCGCATCCGTAGTAGACAGACGCCCTCTTCCGGAGGACGCCTCCGGGGATCGTGCGGGGGACGGACAACCGCGGCCGGAAGAGTCGCTGGCAGAGAGCGCGGTCACGCGAATCGCGGGACGCGAGACCGGGGCATCGGAACAGTCCGCCGCGCAGGTGTTTGACCGGGCGAAAGCACTCGAGCAGTGCATGGGTAACCCGGAGATGCTCTCGCGCCTGGCAGCGATGTATCTCGAGACGACGCCTCCTCTCCTCGCGTCAATCCGGGATACGATCGCGCACGATGACGCCGAACGCCTGCGCGTCGCGGCGCATACGCTCAAAGGGGCGGCGGCAACGCTCTGCGCGCCTGAGGTCACCGCCGCCTCGCTCGCGCTGGAGAAGATCGGTCGGTCGGGATCACTCGGCGACGCCGGGAAAGCACTCGGCGCCCTTTCGCGCGCCCAGGAGGCGCTTGCGCGGGCGCTCCAGGATGTCATCAAACACCACTCACCGTGAAGGAGAAAGGCACATGAGCACCAGACAGGAAATTCTCATCGCCGAAGACGAGCCCGTGCAGGCCATGAAGCTCCAGTTCGTCCTCGAACAGGCGGGGTACCGCGCAACGATCGCCGGAAACGGCGCCAGCGCGCTTGCCGCAATGGCCGGCAGCCCTCCTGCCCTGCTCATCACGGACATCAACATGCCGGTGATGGACGGCTGGGAACTGTGCCGCAGGGTGAGACGGAACGACGATCTCGCACAGACGCCCATCATCATACTCACGTCGCAGTCTGACCCGACGGACATTCTGAACGGCCTCGCGGTCGGCGCGGACAGTTTCGTTACCAAGCCGTACGAGAATGAGGCGATCAAGACCCGGGTCAAGCATGTGCTTGCCGGCGGGAGACATCCTCGCACTCAGGAAGAGAACATCACCGTCGCCTACAAGGGGCGCGAATACGTGATCACCGCCTCCCGGTTCCAGATGCTCGGGTTCTTCCTGGCGACATACGAAATGCTTGCCCAGAGGGAGTTCGACCTGCTGAGCGCGCAGGAAGAACTGAACGCGATGAACGCCAGCCTTGAGCAGATGGTGCAGGACAGGACAGCGGCATTGACGGAGCAGATCGCTGAAAAGGAGAGGGTGGAGGCCCGTCTCCGCGAGCAGGCGGCATCGCAGGGCCCGTCGCGGAGATAGCCCCCGGCATTGACTTTTTTCCGATAGATTGTTATGGTTCTCAGGACAGGTTCCACGACCTGTCGCCGAGCTATTCCAGTTTGTGCGCCAGCTCTTTTCTGCCGGCATCCCTGCGTCCGCAAGGCCCCCCTGTTTGCCCTCCTGATTTGCGCCGCAAGGTCGTCACCTGTTCGACGATCCAGGAACACACTCCGCAATCACCATCGGGAGTGCACCCATGAAATCCAACCCGAAGTCCGGGCTGCGGACATCAGAATCACGGCGGGAACGCGACGACTACCGGGAGATATTCCGACAGCACCCAGTTCCCCTCATGATCTGTGCTCCGGCAACGCACGACATCCTCGATGTCAACGACGCGACGGTACGCGCCTATGGCTACACGCGGAAACAGATCCTCGCGTTGAGGCTGGACGACCTCATTGCTCCCGCGACCGGCGTCCCCCCGCCCCCCGGAAGGACCGTGCGCCGGCGAACGTCGATGTTCTCGGGCGAGCAGACTCATGCCCGCCGAGACGGCCGTGTGATGCACGTCTCCCTCACCTCGCGGGAAATTCGATTCCGCGGACGCGGGGCGAGGCTTGTCCATGCGCAGGACGTCACGGAACGAACGCAGATCGAACATCAGCTTGCCCTGATGAGCCGACTGTATGCCACGCTGAGCCAGGTCAACCAGACGATCGTGCGGGTGCGCGAGCGGGAGGAGTTGTTTCAGTCGATCTGCGGCGTGGCAGGCCGCTTCGGCGAATTCCCCCTCGTATGGATCGCGCTATTCGACGAGTCCACGGGTGATCTGCGGCCGGCTGCCGCGTACGGCATGGACGTGACGCACTGGCCTTACCCCGTTGCCAACGTCAGGACTGGCGCGCTGAGAGAGAGCCTCTCGGCGGAGGCGTTCCGGTCGTCGAAGGTGGTCACGAGCGAGGATATCTCCGCCGACAGCAGGCTGACGACCGTCCTGGATCACATCAAGGGACGCCCGTACCGATCTTCGGCATCGGTCCCGTTTCAGCTTGGCGGGAAAACCATCGGGGTTCTCAACCTCCTCTCGGCAACCCCGGGCATCTTCCGATCCAGCAACGAACTCAAGCTGCTCAGGGAAATGGGAACCGACATTTCCTACGCGCTGGACAGGATATCCGCCGAACAGAAAGAACGGGAGGAGGAGGAGCGGCTCCGATCCAGAGACCGCACGATCCGCACGTTCGTGGAGCAGGCGCCCGCCGCAATCGCGGTTTTCGACCGCGAGATGCGCTACATCGCCACCAGCCGGCGCTACCTCAGCGACTATCACCTCGCCGATCAACCCGTCATCGGCCGATCCCACTACGAGCTGTTCCCCGAGATTCCGGAGCGATGGAAAGAAATACACCGGCGGTGTCTCGCCGGAGCCGTCGAGTCCGCGGAAGACGACGCGTTTCCCCGTGCAGACGGATCGGTCGACTGGGTTCAGTGGGAAGTTCACCCCTGGTACGAAACCGCGGGCTCGATCGGCGGGATCATCCTCTTCTCACAGGTGGTGACGCGCCAAAAGAAAGCGGAGGAGCAACTGCGCGAAAGCGAACGACGTTTCCGCCAGCTGTTCGACAACGCCCCGGTGGGCTACCATGAGATCGACGAGGACGGACGGATCGTCCACGTCAACCGGACCGAGCTTGACATGCTCGGCTACTCTCTCGACGACATGCGCCATCACTACGTGTGGGAATTCGTCGAGGACGGGGCATCATCCCGCGCGGCCTTCGCCGCAAAGCTCGCGGGCGCCGCAACCACCGACAATGGATACGAGCGCGTCTTCAGGCGCAGGAACGGAGGAACGCTCAGCGTTCTCCTCAAGGACAGAGTCCTTCGCGACCAGTCCGGCAGGATCACGGGGGTGCGATCGGCGCTCCAGGACATCAGCGACCGCAAGGCCGCCGAACGCGAGCTGCGCCTCATGGGGCATTCTGTCGCTTCGGCGCAGGACTGCATCGCCATTACCGACCTTGAGCACAGGATTCTCTACGTCAATCGTGCCGTCACGTCGGTCTACGGTCACCGGGCCGACGAGCTGTACGGGAGGGAAATCTTCACGCTCTCATCCGTCCACACGCCCCCCGCGTCCACGGCAGAACGACTCGATGAGACGCTGAAGGGGGGCTGGCACGGCGAGGTGGTCAACAGGCGAAAGGACGGCAGCGAATTCCCTGTGGAGGTCTGGACATCCATCGTCCGGGACGAATTCGACATACCCGTGGCCGTGCTCTATGTCGCCCGCGACATCACCGAACGCAAGGAAGCCGAGGAGAGGATCCGGCAAACGGAATCCCAGTTCCGTCTGATCGCAGAGAACGTCACCGACCTTATCGCCGTGCTGGATCCCCGGGGAACGCGGGTGTATCTTAGCCCTTCGTACAGGAGCGTTCTGACTGATCCCGATGCGATGATCGGGACGGACGGCTTCAGCGACGTCCACCCCGGCGACCGCGACCGGGTGCTGGGGCTGTTCCGCACGATCTCCACGACGGGCGCTCCCGTCAGGGGAGAGTACCGGACAATCCGCGCTGACGGCATCGAACGCATGATCGAAGCACGCGCCAGCGCGGTGCGGGGCCCGGATGGCAGCGTTGTGCAGGTCGTTATCGTCTCCCGCGACGTGACGGAGGAGAAGAGAATTGCCGCCCAGTTCCTTCGCGCACAGCGCATGGAGAGCGTCGGGACACTCGCCAGCGGCATCGCGCACGATCTGAACAACGTCCTCGCACCCATCATGATGTCGATCGAGGTCCTCAAGGCCAGGATTCCCGGTCCCGCCGCACACAGGGTGTTGAACACGATCGAAGCGGCTGCAAAGCGGGGCTCCGACATCGTCCGGCAGGTGCTCGCATTCGGGCGGGGCGTCGCGGGCGACCACATCCCCGTCCAGCCCCGTCACGTCATCGGCGAAGTGGTCAAAATCGCGCGCGAGACATTCCCCCGGTCGATCGACCTCGCCTGGGTCCTCCCGCGGGACATCTGGACGATTATGGCAGACCCGACACAGCTCCACCAGGTCCTCCTGAACATCTTCGTCAATGCGCGCGACGCGATGCCGCATGGAGGGACGCTCGCGATTTCCGCGGAGAACGTGACCGTGGACGACACGTTCGTCCGGATGCACCCGGAGGCAAAGCTGGGCACGTACATCGCGATCTCCATCAGCGATTCCGGCGAGGGGATACCCGCGGAAATCCGGGAGAAGATCTTCGAGCCGTTCTTTACGACAAAGGAGGTCGGGAAAGGAACGGGGCTCGGTCTCTCCACCACGCTGGCCATCGTCAAAAGCCACGGGGGGTTCATCAACCTCTACTCCGAGGTATCGAAGGGAACGACGTTCAAGATCTACTTCCCGGCGACCCCCGCGGCCCCGGACGCCATCGACGACGACGCGACGAGCGATCTGCCGATGGGACACGGCGAGCTGGTCCTCGTGATCGACGACGAGGCGGCGATCAGGGAAATCACGAAAGAGACGCTGGAGGCCTACGGGTACAGCGTCCTCACGGCGCGCGACGGCCAGGAGGGGGTGGCGGTCTTCGCCGACCATATGGACGATGTCCGGGTTGTCGTCACCGACGTCATGATGCCGGTGATGGACGGCTCCGCGGCCATCCTCGCGCTCCGGCGGCTCAGGGGCGACGTGCGGATCATCGCCACGAGCGGACTGACGACAAAGGAGCGCGTCGACGGGACATCCGACCCGGCGGTGAAAGCGTTCATCGCGAAGCCGTACACGGCCGCGCAGTTGCTGAGGGCGCTCTCCCAGACAATCCAGTGAGGACCGCCCGCTTGCATTTTGCGCCGAGTTTGTTTTCATACCGGCATGAAATACGGAGCGCACTGCTACCTCTTTACGGACCGCTGGTCCGACGAGCGGCTCGATCTCCTCGACACGGCGCGCGAACTCGGGCTTGACATGTTCGAGCTGTCGGTGGGCGATGACATTCTTTTTGACAGGAAGAAGACGCGGGAAAGGGCAGCGGCACTGGGACTCGACCTCCTCGTCGGTCCCGGCGGCGTCTGGCCCCTCGAGTGCGACCTCTCGGCGGACGATCCCGGGGACCGCGCGCGCGGGCTCGCCTGGCACATGCGGCAGGTGGACACGGCGGCGGACATCGGCGCAGTGGCGTACTGCGGCGCGATGTACGCCCATCCCGGCGTCGTCAAGCGCCGCCGCCCGCCGGGGGACGAGTACCCGAGGACCGCGGAAGGGCTGCACCGGCTGGCCGAGTACGCGGCGGAGAAGGGCGTACTCATCGCCCTCGAGCCGATGAGCCATTTCCGCACACACCTCGTCAACACGCCCGGGGAGATGATGAGGCTGATCCGCCTGGCCGACCACCCGGGACTGCGCGTGCTGTTCGACACGTACCATATCGTGACAGAAATCCGCGCCTACGCACCGGCGATCCGAACGGTCGCATCCCGGCTCTTCGCGATCCATGCCTGCGAGAACGACAGGGGAGTGCCGGGGGGCGGGCTCGTCCCGTGGGATGAGATCTTCTCCGTGTTGAGGGAGATCGGCTTCGACGGGTATATCGGGCTGGAAGGGTACAACTCGTCAATCGACGACTTCGCGTTCCGGAGGGGGATGTTTCACAACGTGTGTCCCGACGGGAAGGCGTTCGTGGAGGAGGGGATCGGGTTCCTGAGGAGGGTTGAAGCCGATTGCCGCGTCGCTGAAAAGCGCTCCTCGCAATGACGGAGATTGCTTCGCGGCGCCTTCGGCGCCGCTCGCAATGACAGGCTCGGGTTCAGTCCCCGGTGATCGTCAGCCCGCGTGAGCGGGAGAACGTCCGCACCATCTTCCTGTCGGTGACCTCGACGGTGACAGTGTACGTCCCGGTCGAAATCGGCGCGAGGTCGATCTTCGCGAGCTCGGCGGCGGTTTCGTCGTCCCCCGTGTGATCCTTCTGGTAGACCACCACGCTCGTCTCATCCGGTCCATCTTCACCCGGCGTCAGCAGCACGCGCGACCGCCAGGCTGTCTTCCCGTCGATGTCCTTCGTGAGATTATACGCCTGCCAGTAGACGTACAGGGGCTTGTTGCGCGGGGCCTGGTCGAACGGGCTGGCAATGACCTTCAGTCCCTCGATGTCGATGCTGCTTTTCGATCCCGAGGGGAGGAGGTATTCCACGTCGCTCATGATCGGGAGCCCCGCGGGAAACGAGGGGAGGCGGACTCGCATGTTCCAGTTCGACGCCATGTCCGCTCCCAGGGGCCTCGCCATCATGGCGATCCTGACCGAATCGGGCGAGACGGTGAACCGGTACAGGTCGATGAACGACTCGGCCTCGCCGGCCCCGCGCGGGAGCGAGAGCGTGTCGAGCGACGAGGCGAGGATCGTGCCGTCCTGACGGTTCATCGAGATGCCGACCTCCACGCGGGCATCGCGCACCGAATCGGGGAGGGCGTCCGCGATCTCACCGGCGGGGAGCGCATACGAGACGTTGACGAGCGTCTTCCCCCCCACCGTCCTGAACGACGCCAGGGTGTGCGGCATGGCGAAGACCTTCGTGTCCTTCTTCCACCGATGCTCGTCGCTCGAGAGCCCGCCGGCGACCATGGTGGTCGATTCGTCGCGCAGCCGGTCCTCAAGCTCCCCCTGTTCCATCGCGTCCCCGTTCAGCAGCCTGCTGTACGTCTGGTCCCACATGACGAGATCTTCCCACATTCTCGGGTCGTCCGGGAAACTCGTCAGCCGCCAGTTGTTCCCCGCGGAGTTATTCTGCGTGAAGTAAAACATCCTGCGGGGGGAGCCCTCCCGGGCGTTGTAGAGCCAGGACTCGTTCAACTCCTCCCCGATCGTCCGCTGCACGTCGTCCGGCGGACCGTGCCGTATATAGATCAGCCCCTTGTCGTTGAACTCCTCGTTGAGCAGGAACGCCCGCGGAAAGTGGAGATAGTGGAGCTTGTCCGGATCGTTGAAGTGCGTCCTGAATCCATAATACTCGAATTCGCGCTCGGCCGTAACGATGCGGCGTTCGTGCTCCGCAAGCCGGACGTTCGTCCGCGACGCGGGGGACGGATTGCGGAGGTTCCAGAAGAGATGAAAGAAGAGCGCCTTCTTGCGATCGGAGACGAGCGAATCGTATTTCGCAATCTCCGCATCGGTGACGATGTACTTGATGTCTTCAAACAGGACCGCGGCGCCGAGCCAGGAATCGATCCGGTCGACGCCCCGCCAGTAGAGGGATTCTCCCGTGGCATCGTCGCCGAACGCGAATCGGATGCGCGCGAAGGACAGGCAGGCCGCCTGGAGCGGCACGCCGTGCCCGTGCTGCAGGAGCTCGTTCAGGATCCTCTCGGCGTCCTGGTAACGGCGCTCCCGGCGGAGGGCCTCCGCGGTGAAATAGAGGGCGAGGGGATCGCGCCTCCCGTCGAGCAGCTTGTAAATCTCGGGCGCGGGGGTGACGGCAACCGCGTACCGGTACATTTTGAAGAGTCCGAGCGCGGGACCGTACAGGTGCGGTCGAAGGTCAATCTGGAGCCGCCCGAGGTCAAGCGCCCGTTCGAGGTCGTCACGGTACCGGTACAGGAGCGCAAGCTGGTAGAGCACGTCCTCGTAGAGCGAATCCCTGGCGATGACCCACTCGAAATTCTCCTGCGCCTTCCGCCATTGTCTCTGTCTGAGGAGCCAGGCAACCTGCGCGCCGTATTCACGCCGGGCGATGCCGCCGTAGTAGCGCGCCGCCATGTTCCCCGTGTCCCGGTCCGCGGCGTCATCGAACTGGTCGCACGCCTCCCCCCAGTCCCGTTGCTCCAGAGCGACTCTGCCGAGGCCGAGATGCGCGGCGAACGACCTCCTGTCGGCGTGCAGCACCCCTTCATAGATTCCCTTCGCCCGGTCGACATCGCCGCGCCGCAGGCACAGGGCGGCCGCTTTCAGGGAATCAGGCTCGCCTGGTTCCTGGGAGAGCGCCGTCGTCGCGAAGGTGCCGGGGAGAATCAGCAGAAGCCCGGTGGTGTGAATGACCCTGGTGAGGGTTGTCAAAGGCATCACCACGTGGTTGTGCCCCCGCATTCAATGTAGACCGGCAGGGGGAAAGAGTCAATTCACGCCCGGGGGAACGAAGGCGATGCCATGACCCCCCGCATCTGCCTGAGATGTCTCTCTTCGTGCACTCCGGCAAAAGCAACCCACTGCCCGAGCGTCAGGTCGCCCAGCACGGGATGCTGGAATCGCACGGACGTCACATCGACCCGCTCAAGCCGGGGACGCAGCTCCACGAGTCCCGCCTGCACCGCGTGCATGTTCGCGAGCGAGTCAGCCGCGGTGACGCCGCCCGTCGGTTCCGATTGCGCCCGGGTCCGGATCTTGCCGTTGGCGCTGTCGCGGAAGCGCTCGTCAAGCGTGACTTCGACCGGGGCAGGGCCCTTCCCACCCGACTCCGCCTTCTCGGTAAGCGTCCGGATGAGCCTGAGCTGTCCCGTCTCCACGATGGAGAGGTGCTCGGCAATCTCCGCGATCGACCAGGCGCCGGGGGTGGGGTGAAAACCGAGCTGGGACGGCGAGAGGGGCTTCAAAGCGGCCTCGATTTCCGCGAGCACTTCGGCCTTGTCCGCAAAAATCTCGTCCAGGCTGCGGTACGTCATTTCGTCCACTCCGGAACTCTCCCCGGCGTCCACGGGGCACCGAGGCGCTCGAGCGACCCTTCAAGGTTCTTCAGCGTGACATCCACCAACACGCGCAGCCGCGCAAGCACCGGGGCGAATTCATCCCCCGCCGCGTTGTACGCGTCGATCTGCGTCTGCGTCGGCGCGCCGGAGGACTGCCACTCGTCGTCCACGATCCCGTTCACGATGTCCACGACGGACGCGGGAGCGGCCTCGCTGCGCGATGAGAGCGTGCGGTCCCCCTGGAGGATGCGCGCCGCATCGCGCAGTCCCGCCTCGAGCGAGTCGACCGTCGGGAGGAACGGGGCGGCCGGCGACTGGAGATCGTGGAGCGATTTCCTGATCAGCTCGACCCGACCCTGCGCGCCGGTGACCAGGGCGGACGCCCCGAGGACCGCGCGCTGGAGCGAGGCGACTCTCTTCTGGAACGCGAGGAGCGCGCCCCGGTCCGACGCGGGGAGCGAAGAATTGGAGAGGACCCGGGCGGTAAAGTCGACCGGCGCCCCGAGCTCACGCGCCTTCCCGTCGACGGTTTCCTCCAGCCTCACGCGATACTTTCCGGGCATCGCCAGCGGGGACTCATCTCCCGCGGCAAAGACATCGGCCGGCTCCTCGTGCAGCCGCGCCGGTTTGAGCGAGGCGTAACGCAGGTTCCAGGTCACCCTGTTGAAACCCCTGGACGCGGCGCCGTTGAGCCTCCGGACGACGTTGCCCGATTCATCCGTCACCGTCAGCGTGATGGCAGGGGGTTCTTCCTCATCCTCTTTCTTGAGCTCTTCGTACGACGGATACGGGGGCGTCTCTCCCCTCTTCAGCATCTCTTTCTCCCGTTCCTTCCTCAGCTCCTTCCTGGTCTTCGGCGCGTCTTTCAGGTAGTAGGTGATCGTGGCCCCGAAGGGCGGGTTCGGCGCCGTGAAGAACGACTCTCCCTGGAAGCCCTTCCCTGCAAGACCGTACGGCCGGGACTCGATATACATGAGCCCGTCCCTGACCGGAAACACGTGCGCATCCCTGCCCAGGAGATCGGGCGTGACCTCGCGCAGCGGCGTGTAGTCGTCCAGGACGTAGAACCCGCGACCGAACGTCCCGAGCACGAGGTCGTTCTCCCTCTGCTGGATGGCGATGTCGCGGACCGCGATCGGCGGCAGGCCTCCCTTGAGCTGGACCCATTTCTTACCGCCGTCGACGGTGAAGAAACAGCCGAACTCGGTGCCGGCGAAGAGGAGGTTCCTGTCCCCCGGGTCCTCGGCGACGGAGTAGACCGTCCCCCGCTCGGGGAGATTTCCCTTCACCGGTTCCCACGAGCGGCCGGCGTCGCCGCTCCTGAGGAGGTACGGCCTGAAGTCGGCGTTCTTGTGGTTGTCGAACGACACGTACACAACGGCGGGATCGAGCGCAGAGGGCCGCACGCAGCTCACGTACGTCCTTTCAGGGACGCCGGGAAACTTCTCCACCTTCCTCCACGTGGCGCCGCCATCTTCGGTCACCTGGAGGAGGCCGTCGTCGGTTCCCACGTACAGGAGTCCCTCCCGCACCGGCGATTCGGCCAGCGAGACGCAGTTGCCGAACAGCGAGGTCGACGAATTCTTGGCGACGGCGTCAACGCCCCACACCTTCCCCATGACCGGGAGCGTGTTGCGGTCGATCCGCCGCGTGAGATCGGGACTCACCTTCTTCCAGGTGTTTCCCCGGTCGTCGCTGCGGAAGAGGAAATTCGCCGCGAAGTACAACCGGGTGTGCGAGTGAGGGCTGATGATTAACGGCGAATCCCAGTTCCAGCGATACGGGGATTCCCCCGCGGCTTCCCTGGGCTGGATCCCCATCAGCTCACCGCTCTTTTTGTCAAAACGAACGAGCCCACCATACTGGGACTCGGAGTACACCGTGTTCGGATCCCGGGGGTCGATGCGCGAGACGAACCCGTCTCCCGTGGCCGAGACGATCCAGTCGGCGTTCTGGATGCCTGTCGCGCTGATCGTGCGGGAAGGACCGCCGAGCGAGAAGTTGTCCTGCGTCCCCCCGTAGACGTTATAGAACGGCTCTGCGTAGTCCACGTCGACGCGGTAGAACTGCGTGATCGGGAGGTTGCTCTTGAACGCCCAGGTCTGGCCGCGGTCGAAGCTCTCGTACACCCCGCCGTCGCAGCCGTCCAGGTAGTGGTCCGTGTCCACGGGGTCCACCCAGAGGACGTGATTGTCCACGTGCTTGGATTTCTCCCCGAGATTGCGAAACGTCTTCCCCCCGTCGTCGGTCACTTTGAGGTTGACGTCCATGGAATAGACCCGGTCGGGGTCCGCGGGATCGCAGAAGATCCTGTTGTAGTACTGCGGGGCTCCCGCGACGTAGTCGCTCCGCTTCTCCCACGACTCCCCCCTGTCCGTCGACCGGAAGAATCCCCCCTTTCCGTTTGCGAGCTCGATGACGGCGTACACGGTGTCGGGATGGGAGGGGGAGATGGCAAGGCCGATGCGCCCCTTGTCTTCGTCGGGAATCCCCCTGGTCAGCTTCTTCCAGCTCGCGCCGGCGTCCGTGGATTTGTAGAGAGCACCCTCGGATCCGCCGTCGATGAGAGTCCAGACGTGCCGCCTGCGCTGATACGCGGCAGCAATGAGCACGTCGGGGTCGCGGGGGTCCATGACGATGTCGCTCACGCCGGTGTTCTCGCTGATCTTCAGGACCAGCACCCACGTCTTGCCCGCGTCCGTGGTCTTGTACAGGCCGCGGTCGCCTCCCGGTCCCCACAGGGGTCCCTGCGCCGCGACGTACGCGACAGAGGAATTGCGGGGATCGATGACGATCTTCCCGATATGCTCGGATGATTTCAGGCCGACGTTTTCCCACGAGTTCCCGCCGTCCTCAGAGCGGTACACGCCGTCGCCGTACGAAACGCTCCTCTGGCTGTTGTACTCTCCCGTTCCAACCCAGACGATCGAGGGATTGCGCGGATCGATGGCGACGCACCCGATGGAATACGAACCCTCCCCGTCGAAGACCGGGGCGAACGTCGTTCCCGCATTCATGGTCTTCCAGACGCCCCCCGAGGCCGCGGCGACGAAGTAGACGCTCCTGTTCCGCGGGTCGACCGCGATGTCGGCAACGCGTCCCGAAGTCACCGCCGGGCCGATGGACCGGAATTGGAGCCCCTTGAACGTGTCGCTGGAGAGAGGGTCCTTCGCGGCGGGTTTGTCGGCTTCGTCCTCGCGCGCGGCAGCGAGCTGAACGCTGAGAGCAAAGGCACAGAGCGTGACAGTGAGGATGCGGTTCATGGGATGCTCCGGGATTTTACGATTTGCCAAGCGCGCCCGTGGGGGGAGCGCCGGGATCCAGGCCCTTCTCAGCGGCCGCCTTCGCGCGTCCGTCGCGGGCGGTCATCTTCCCTTCCATCCATGGAAACCGCAGGGGCGTGTCCCTTTTCACGGGGGTGATGCCGGCGTTCAGGATGAGCGCCCGGCGCGGGATCGGCGACCTGTTCGCCCCCGTGTGGTGGAGCATGTACGGCCCGTGAAACGTTGCGCCCCCGGCCGCAAGAGGGCAGCTGACGAACGTCCTGACGCGGGCGTGCTCTGAAGGATCGACCTCGAGCCCGTGGATGCGCGGATCGTCGTTGATGCTCCTGTGCCGGACGACATCGAGCATGTGGCTCCGCGGCACGAACTGCATGCACCCGTTTTCCTCCGTCGCCTCCTGGAGCGGGACCCAGATGCTGATCGCCGTGTAGCGCATATCGGGACTCCAGTACGCGGCGTCCTGGTGCCACGGGGTCTCCGCGCCGAAGCGGGCCGGCTTGAATATCGCGTGCGCAATCTCGCACGTGGCCCCGGGACCGAGGAGCTGCCGGGCGACGCGCGCCGTGTTCAGGAGCAGCTCCGAATCGTTCATTTCCGGGGCGTAGCGCGCGGGATGGAGGATCTGCGGGAGAGACTCCTTCCCCTCCTCCTCGTCCGGGCCTGCCAGGTCGAAATGGTCCCCGAGCTCTCTTCCGGCATGTTCGGCGAATATCCTGTCGTAGCTCGCGCGAAGACGCGCCACGTCCTCGTCGGTCGTGAGGCGGGGAACGGCGAGGTAGCCGTTTTCGTGGAAAAACGAGAGCTGGGCAGAAGAAAGAACGAAGGACATATGAATTAAGAACTGAGAATTGTGAAATTCTTAATTCTTAGGTGGATTGCTTCGTGGCGCCCATGGCGCCACGGCGCCGGAGGCGCCGCCGCTCGCAATGACAAGAGCGTTACCGGGAAAGGAACTCGCCGACGATCTCGTTGAATTCTTCGGGCTTTTCCATGTTGACCATGTGGCCGGCACCCTTGATAACAACCTTGCGGGCGGCCGGAATTCCCCGGGTGATCAGCCCGGCGATCTCCTCCGTCCCGGCCTGGTCATAGTCGCCCAGCACCACGAGCGTCGGGACGTGTATCGATCCCAGCCGCCCGATCGACGGCGGGTCGAGGGGAACCGCGATGTTGTCGGGTTCCGGCTTGCTGAGCGTCGATCGGCACATCTGGAGAATTTTTGCCCGGACGTCACGGTCAACCACGTCGGGGGTCCGCCGCGGGCCGTCCGTCCATGAGCGCTGGAAGAACTCGATAAACGAGGTCATGTCCTTCCGCGCCGCCGCCTCGGACTGCTTCTTCTGGTTTTCCAGCACCACCGGATCCTTGAATTCGTAGCCGGAGAGGAGGGGAGATTCCAGGACCAGGGCGCTCACCTTCTCCGGGTGTACAAGTGCGAAGTCGACGGCGATCGCCGCGCCCAGCGCGCATCCGAGAAGCCGCGCCTTCTGGATCCCCAGTGCCTCCATGATCCTGTTGAGATCCTCGTGGTACGAAAAGGAGTCCGGGAGCCCGTGCGAGAGCCCGTGGTTTCTTTCGTCGTACCGGATCACGCGCGCCCAGCGGCTGAAAAGGGGTACCTGCCCGTCCCACATCCGCCGGTCGAGCAGCGCCGCATGAATCAGGATCAGCGGCTCCCCCTTTCCCGAATCTTCATAGTAGAGGGAGTACCTGCCGGTCTGAACGTATCCCGTCTTTGCCTGCTCGGGCGCCCCCGCATCCGCGCCGGCGCGGAGCAACAGGAGCACGATGATCGTCGTTCCCAGATGCTTCATGCGTGACCGCCTTCCTTCAATCGGATTTCGACGAACGGTGAACATACCGGAGATCTGCACTGATACCATCAGGATTGCCGCGAGCCTCCGTACGTGGGCCCGTGCACCGCGATGAGCGCAATGCCGGCGGCATAGACGACGAGGTCGCCCCGCCATTCGCCCAGCGAGCCGTGAAAGGCGAACGCCACGACAATGGTGAGCAGGAGGAGCCAGGCCCCCGTCCGGAGCGTCCGGGGTATGAGAAAGAGGACCGCGCCCACCGCCTCGACGGCCGCGAGCAGTCTCACGTGCGTGTTGCCGAAACCGCCACTGAGCGCGGTCGTGCCCGCGCCGTAGAGGATGACGATCCCGAGGACCAGGTGAAACGCCACGAACATGCGACGGAGCCAGACCGATTGAGCCATGCGTACTCCTCCTGCGCGTGAATTCAGAACACCAGCGAGTAGCAAAAGACGTCGGAGGGTCCGGCGTCGTCCAGGTTCGGGAACTCCATGTAGCGCCGGAGGACTCCCTCCCGGGAGAACCCCCCTTTCTCGAGCACTCGCCACGAACTTCCGTGCGCGGTGTGGCAGATCGCGTAGAGACGCCGGACGCCGACGTTCGCCGCGAGCGCGACCATCGTCCTGAGCGCCTCCGTGGCGTATCCCTGTCCCCAGGAATCGGAGGCGAGCACGTAGCCCGTCATCGCCCGGGTGGGCGTTTCAAACGAAAGGCCCGTGCCGCCGAGGAGCCGGTTCCCCGCGCGCGCGCGAATGAGGTACGGCCCTGCGGGCCAGCGGTCCCACTCCGCGTCGCTCCATGCGATGAACGCGTTCGTGTCGTCGAGCGACGCGTGCGCGCGAAAGCCGACATACCGCGTGACCCGGGCGTCAGCGGCATAGCGCCCGAAGATCTCGGCGGCGTCCGCGGCGGCGGGCCTCCGGTACACGAGCCGCGGCGACTCCAGGCATTCGAGTGCTTTCACGTGAGCGACCGTGCGATAGGGAACCCCGGAATTATAACACAAATGGGATTGTTTTGCTACATTGGATTCCGGCTGACTCGAAAGGAACTCGCAGATGGAAGACGCCCTCCTCCTTCACAGGCTGCAGTTCGCATTTACCGCGACGTACCACTACCTCTTTCCCCAGCTCACGATGGGACTGGGGCTCATCATCGTCATCCTGAAGTGGGTAGGGCTCCGCCGCCGCGACGAATTGTACAACCAGGCGGCGCGTTTCTGGGCGAAGATCTTCGCGCTCAATTTCGCCGTCGGCGTGGTGACGGGGATCCCGATGGAATTTCAGTTCGGCACAAACTGGGCCCGGTTCTCCACGTACGCCGGCGGCGTCATCGGCCAGACGCTGGCCATGGAAGGGGTGTTCGCATTTTTCCTGGAATCGAGCTTCCTCGGCCTCTTCCTGTTCGGCGAACGGAAGCTCGGAGGGCGCCTCCACTTCGTCGCGGCGCTGATGGTGTTCCTCGGCTCCTGGATCTCGGGCTTCTTCATCATCGTCACCAACGCCTGGATGCAGCACCCCGTCGGGTATGCGCCCGGGCCGAACGGCAGCGTGACGCTGGAGAGCTTCGGCGCTCTCCTGGGGAATCCGTGGGCCATCTGGCAGTACCTCCACAACATGTCGGGGGCGGTCGTCACGGCCTCGTTCTGCGTCGCTTCCGCGGGATCGTACTATCTCCTGGCGCGCAGGGACGAGGCCTACGGGAGGATATTCCTCCGCACGGGTCTCGTCGCGGGCCTCGTCTCCTCCGTGCTCATGGCATTCCCAACGGGGGACGCGCAGGGGAAAAACGTCGCGTTCAACCAGCCCGTCACGCTGGCGGCAATGGAGGGACTCTTCCAGACGAAGGAGGGAGCGCCCCTGGTGCTCGTGGGGCAACCGGACATGGACCGGAAGCGGCTGGATAACCCGCTTCACGTCCCCCGGATGCTGAGCTTCCTGACGTACTACCGCTGGGGCGCCGAAGTCAGGGGACTGGACGCGTTCCCGGAAACTCTCTGGCCGACAAACATCCCGCTCCTGTACTACAGCTACCACATCATGGTCGGCCTCGGGACGATCTTCATCGCGGTCACGGCGGCCGGAGTCTGGTTCCTGCGCCGGAGGCGGGCCTACACCGCGCGTCCCCTGCTCTGGATACTGCTCCTCGCGTTCCCGTTCCCGTTCATCGCCAACACCGCGGGCTGGATGACCGCCGAGCTGGGCCGCCAGCCATGGCTGGTCTACGGCCTCCTGCGCACGCCGGCAGGCACGTCGGCCACGGTGAGCGCCGGGAACACACTCTTCACGCTGCTCGGGTTCCTCGGGCTCTATTTCGTCATCGGCGTCCTGTTCCTCCTCCTGGTGCTCAGGACGATCGGCGATGGGCCGGCCCGCGCGGCACACGGGGAAAGGGACTGACCCATGCCACTCCTCTGGTTTTGCGTCATCGCGTTCATGCTCGCCCTCTACGTGATCCTGGACGGGTTCGACCTGGGGGCCGGCGTGCTGCACATCGCCATCGCCCGCACCGACGACGAGCGGCGGCAGGTCCTGGGAGCGATCGGACCGTTCTGGGACGGGAACGAGGTGTGGCTCCTCGCGGCGGGAGGTACGCTCTACTTTGCGTTTCCGCTCCTGTACGCATCAAGCTTCAGCGGTTTCTATCTCCCCCTGATGATGGTCCTCTGGCTCCTGATGCTCCGCGGGCTCGGCATCGAGATGCGCCACCACGTGAACCACCCGATGTGGCGCGCGTTCTGGGACGGCACGTTCGCCCTGGGGAGCACGCTGCTGGCAATCTTTCTCGGGGCGGCTCTTGGCAACGTCGTGCGCGGAGTCCCGCTCGGTCCCGACGGCTACTTTTTCGAGCCTCTCTGGACGTCGTTCACGGTGGAGCCGGACTCAGGGATACTCGACTGGTTCACCGTGCTGATGGGCCTCGTCAGCCTCTCCACGCTTGCGGCCCACGGGGGGAACTACGTCGCGATGAAGACCGCAGGGGAGGTGCAACGGCGCGCACGCCTCGGCGTACGGCTCTGGACGCCGTGCGTCGCCGTAACGTCGGTGGGCGCGCTCATCGCCGTATCGGGCATCAGGCCCGGGATCTGGGCGAATTTTTCGGCGGACCCGTGGGGGTTCATCTTCCCCGTCGCGGGCGCGGCCGGACTCGGCGGGATGATTCTCTTCAACCGGCTGGGAAAGGACGCGGCCTCGTTTGCGTCCTCTTCGGCGTTCATCGCGGGCATGCTCGCGTCGACCGCGTTCGGGCTTTACCCCGTGGTGCTCCCCTCTTCGATCGACGAGCGCTACTCGCTGACCGTCGCTTCCACCGCGGCGGGAAGCTACGGCCTCGGCATCGGCATCGTCTGGTGGTCGATCGGCATCGTGATCGCGCTCGGCTACTTCACATACCTCTTCGTGTCGTTCCGCGGCAAGGTCGGCGCCCGCCCCGAAGGATATTGAGAGGCCGCCCGGGCCGGGCCCGTCAGGGAGGAGGGCGCCGCGTGGCCTGCGATCAGCCGACCCACCGTCACCAGCGTGTAGCCCTTGCCGCGCAGGCCGGCGATGACGCCGGGGAGGGCTTCCGCCGTGCGGCGGCCCCGGCCGTTGATGTGCATGACCACGATTGACCCCCGCCTGGCCATCCCCACGACGTACTTCACGAGCCGCGCGCTCGAAATCGACGTGTCCGGGTCGCCCGAAGGGAGATCGTATTCGACCGGGATGAACCCGAGCGAGTCGGCGATCCTCGCAACGCGCCCGTCGATTTCCCCGTAGGGAGCGCGGAAGAGGCGCGGCGGGCGGCCTGTAATATCCGCGAGCGCCCGTTTCCCTCTCCCGAGCTCCTTCCTCACCTGCACGGAAGAGAGCTTCAGGAGGTGGGGGTGCATGTAGGCGTGGCAGCCGATTTCAAACAGCGTGTCCGCCGCAAGCGCCCTGAGGGCAGGGGCGACGTCACGCGCCCACTTCCCCCCTGCAAATATCGTCGCGGGCGTGCGCGTCTCCCTGAGCACGTTGACGACGGCTGTGTCGATGACGCCGCGGCGCGGCTCCGAGCAGGCGTCGAACGTCAGCGCGATCTCTTTCAGCTTCCGCGATCCGTGCTCGATCACCCCCGGGGCGGTCATGACCCAGCGGGAGCCGGAATTGGAGAGAGCAGAGAAGGAGAGAAGGGAGATCAACAGGGCGGCGAGATTGCTTCGTCGCAAAAAGCGCTCCTCGCAATGACGGGAGCGTGTCATTTGAGATAGAGCAGCTTGCGCGTGGCCACCTGCTCGCCGGCGGTCAGCCGGTAGAAGTAGAGGTACGACTTGACGGCCGCTAGCGCGGTAACGTCCAGCGTCGTGAGACCGGAGTTGACCGCGGTCCAGAGACCTCCCGAATTCGTCGAACGGAAGACTCCCGCGGTCGGCGTCCCCGCGAAGACCGTCGTGCCGCTCACGGCAAGAGAAGTGATCGTAGTGTCGGTCAATCCGCTCCTGACCGACGTCCACGATGACCCGCTATTCGTCGAATAGTAGACGCCGCCCAGGAACATCCCCGCGTAAATCTTCGCCGTACCCGCCCCCGTCGCGCCCGGCACGAGCGCAAGGGCAAGGGACACTGCAGCAACAGATGCTGTCGTCTTCATCACAGTCCCCCCTCGTTACTGGTTGTTGCTGTCGACGTCTGCCCCGGCCGCCGCGCGCCTGGAGCGTTCCCTCCGCTCGCCGATGATGGACGCGACGATCGCCGCGGCAAGAATCACCATCACGATCCCGAGCGACGCGCCGATCGGGATCGCCACGACGTCCGCGACGAGCATTTTTATGCCAATGAACATCAGCACGAGCGACAGCCCGTGGCTCAGGTACCTGAACGTCCGGAGGACGTTTTCCAGGAGGAAGTAGCTCGCGCGCAACCCGAGCACCGCGAAGATGTTCGAGGTGAACGCGACGAACGGATCGTGCGTCACGCCGAACACCGCCGGGATCGAATCCACCGCGAATACGATGTCCGTCGTCTCGATCGTGACGAGCACGAGGAACAGCGGCGTCAGCACCAGCGCCCCGCCCCTCCACAGGAAGAACTTCCCCCCCTCGGTTTCCGCGCTCACCGCGAACAGCCGCCGCGCCGCGCGGATCACCAGGTTCCGGTCGGGGTGCACCTCGACGTTGTTATCCCTCAGCATCTTCCAGCCGCTGTAGACGAGGATCGCCCCGAAGATGTAGAGGATCCACTCGAACCGGACGATGAGCGCCACTCCGGCCGCGATGAAGACAGCCCGCGTCACCAGCGCCCCAACCACGCCCCAGAACAGCGCGCGGTGGTGAAACCGCCGCGCGATCCCGAACCAGGAGAAAATCACGACGAAGACGAACAGGTTGTCGAACGACAGCGCCCGTTCGATGATGTAGGCCGTGAAGAACTCGAGCCCCCGCACACGTCCCGCGTCAAGGAACACGACGACGTTGAAGAGCAAGGCAACCACGGTCCACACGACGCTCCAGACCAGGGCTTCCCGCATTCCCACCTCGTGCGCCTTCCTGTTGAAGATGCCGAGATCGACCGCAAGCATCAACAGGACGACGACCCCGAAGGCTACCCAGAGAATGTCCAAGACCAGGCCCGTGTCATGAGCGTATTTCGCCGTGCATCCCGGAATCAATATAGGCGCGTGTGGGGGTCATGTCAACTCCTTCCGTCATTGCTTCGCGAAAGACGCCCGCAATGACAGGGAGTCGCGCTACGAGCCACGGGCGCTACGAGTTTTGCATCAGTGCATGGTGCGGACGCGAACCTCGATTCCCTTCACGTCCTTCAGCAGCGCGACCAGCTTCTGCGGGTCGGTCTGCGAGTAGTGATATGGGTAGAGGACCTTCGGCTTGAAGGCCTTCGCAGCCTCGGCGACCATCTCCGGGGTCATCGTGTACGGGAGGTTCATCGGCAGGAAGGCGATGTTGATATCCTTCAGGGCCTCCATCTCAGGCGTGTTTTCCGTGTCCCCCGCAAAGTAGATCCGCGTGCGGCCTATCGTGAGGATGTATCCGTTTCCCTCCCCTTTCGCATGGAACGGCGCGCCGTCCGGCCGCTTGTGCACGAGATTGTACGCAGGCACGGCCTCGACGATCATACCGAGGACCTTTTTCACCTCGCCGTTTTTCATGACGATTCCCCCACTGATCTGCTCCGCGCATTTGGCGGTCAGCAGGAGCACCGTCGAGGGGGTGCGCACGCGTGCGATCGCGGCAGTGTCGAAATGATCAAAATGCTCGTGCGTCACCAGCACCAGGTCGGCGGCCGGGAGTCCGGCAAAGCCCGGGAGGCGTGTCCAGGGATCGACGTCGATCGTCTTCCCCGCCCAGCGGAGCATTACCGTCGCGTGACCCACGAACGTGATTTCGACGTCTCCCGCAGTCGTGTGGATCGTGTCCTTCTCCAGCCCTTCGGCCGCCGCGATCGAGGCGAGCGAAGCGAGGGCGATCAGGCAGATCGTGAGTAATCTGGCCATCGGAGGCTCCTAATTGTTTTTCGACGCGATGTGCGAATATACGATCTGCGGAGTGAGAAGGCAATTACGTGTTGCGCGGCAGGTCGCGAGGGGGTATATTGTCACGCCAGAGAGCGGCGTGACGCAAAGAACGCGCCTCGCAGAAGGCGCTCGCACCAGATTGCCACGCCAAAGAGCGGCGTGGTCCAGAGAGCGGACTTCGCAGAAAGCGCTCGCAATGACGGAGGGACTATGAGAATCTCGCTCACCGCGGCATTCGGGCTCGGCGCACTTGCGCTCGGCGCGCTGACGCTCTCCTGTTCGCGCGGGACGATGGAGTCGGGCAAAGGAACCCGCTCGGAGAAGAACGGCTGGATCGTACTCCATCTCGAGGGTACCCCCCGGGAGATCGGCCGGCAGCACGGGACGCTGCTGGCCCCGGAAATCGACGACGCCCTCAAGATGATGGCGCAGTTCCTCGCCGGGGCAACGAAGGAGCCGTGGTCGTTTTACCGGCAGGCGGCAGAACGGATGTTCTGGCCGAGGCTCGACGGCGAGTACCAGGAGGAGATCGATGGGATCGTGGACGGGCTCCGGAGCCGCGGCCTGGCGTACGACCGGGCGGACATCACCGCTCTCAACGGCTTCATGGAGCTTGCCTACTACTACGTCCCCGCGCTGGCGGCCCGCATGAAGGCCGACTCGCTCGCCAACCGGGCGCCGGGGAACTGCAGCGGCTTTATCGCGACCGGGAGCTACACTGCCGACGGGCGAATCGTGATGGGCCATAACAACTGGTCCGATTACGTCGTCGGCGAGCGGTGGAACGTCATCGCGGATATCGTTCCCGAGCACGGGCACCGGATATTCATGGACACGTTCCCGGGGTTCATCCACAGCGGGGACGATTTCGGAGAAAACGACGCCGGCATCCTGATCACTGAAACGACGATCACGCAGTTCCGCGGGTTTGACGACGACGGCGTGCCGGAATTCGACCGGGCGAGGAAAGCGATGCAGTACGCCACGTCGATCGACCAGTTCGATTCGGTCATGACTGCCGGGAACAACGGAGGCTACGCCAACACGTGGCTGGTGGGCGACCTGAAGACCAACGAAATAGGGAAGCTCGACCTGGGGCTCATGCACACCCACCTCTGGAGGACACACGACGGGGTCTTCATCGGCTCCAATTTCGCGACAGACACGGCGCTGCTCGCGGAGGAAACCACGTTTGACACGGGCGACTCCACGAACTCGCCGCTGGCCCGGGAGAAACGGTGGAACCAGTTGATGGAGCAGGAGCGGGGAAAGATCGACGCGGCAGAGGGGATGGCGCTCGAAGCAGACCACGGTGACGCCAGGACGGGGACGGTCGCGGAAAACGGCTGCGTCCTCTGCGGCCACGTCGACAGGGACAGCCGCGGCGCCCCCTGGTGGAACGAAGGCCCGTATTGCCCGATGGGAGCGGTGCAGGGGAAAGTCACGACGGCTGCGCTCGCGGGGAAGATGAAATTCTGGGCGCACATGGGGCACCCGTGCGGGGAAGATTTCATCGCGTCGGCGTTTCTCGCACAGCACCAGGAGTACCGCTGGCAGGAGCCGTATCTCCGGGACATGAAAGCCCATCCGTGGACGCTGTTTGCGGCGGAGGGACGGTGACGGACACGGCGCGTCGGAAATTCCTCCGGCAGACGGCCATCGGGGTGGCCGCGCTCCTTGCTGCGCGCGCCCTCCCACCCGGGAAACTGGCCGCCGAGGTGCAGGGGGAGGCGGGGCCGACATCCGGGGCGGAGGCAGGCCCGGAGCTGCAGTTCTTCAGCGGGGAGGAGTACCTCATCTTCTCCGCAGCGGCGTCGCGGCTGACAGGGCACGAGAACGGGGCCGGCGGCGCAGGAATTGACGCCGCGCTGCGGGCAGACCGGTTTCTCAGCACCGAAGACCCGGAGATCCAGGACCAGATCCACCTCCTCCTGAAGATCTTCAATTCGATATTTGCGGCAGTCCTGCTCAGCTTCACGTTTTCGAGATTCACGGAGATGACCCCGGATGCCCAGGAGAGCTACATCGCGGGATGGATGACGAGCACGTTTGCATTCCGCCGGACCGCGTTCCAGGCGCTCAAGAGGCTCTCGATGAGCATGTACTACACGGACCCGCGCTCGTGGGAGGAGATCGGGTACCACGGGATTCCGTCGCCGGGGGAGGCGGGATGATCGTCAGGGGGAAGGATATTCCGCTCCCTCTCCGGGAGTCCGCCGACGTCTGCATCGTCGGCTCCGGGTGCGGCGGAGGCGCAAGCGCCAGGACGCTCGCCGGCGCCGGGAAGAAGGTGATCCTCCTGGAGGAGGGAGGCTATTTCACATCGACGGATTTCGACGGGACCGAGGCGACCGCGTACCAGAACCTGTACCAGAGGCGCGCCGGGCAGGCGACGGAGGACCTCGGGGTCACCGTGCTGCAGGGGCGCTGCGTCGGCGGGAGCACCGTCGTGAACTGGATGACGTCGCTCCGGACGCCGGAGTTCACGCTGGAAGACTGGCGCAGGCGGTTCGGCATCGAGGGTCTCGGGGCACGCGATCTCGAGCCGTACTTCGAGCGCATCGAGCGCTACCTGAACGTCCACCCCGAGCCGGATGGAAACCACAACGCGAACAACAGGATCATCCTCGACGGCGCACGCGCGCTCGGGTACCGGACGCGCGCGAACGGGAGGAACGCCCGCGGGTGCGTGAAGTCGGGGGCGTGCGGGCTGGGATGTCCGTTCGACGCGAAGCTCTCCGTGGCGCTCACGTATATCCCCGACGCGGTGAAGCAGGGGGCATCCGTGTTCGCCGATTGCAGGGCGGAGAAGATCGAGCTCCGGGGAAACATGAAGCGGGTGACGGGGAACGTCCTGGACACCGCCACGAGGCGGCCGGTCGGCGCCTTCAGCGTCGAGGCCCCGGTCGTTATCGTGGCCGCGAGCGCGATCAACACCCCCGTGCTTCTCCTCAAGTCCGGGATCGCCAACCGGAGCGGAGAAGTGGGGAAGAACCTCACGTTCCACCTGACGACGGCGGTCGCAGGCCGGTACGAGCGCGTGATTTATCCCTCGGGGGGGATACCGCAGTCGGTGTTCTGCGACCAGTTCCTCAACAGCGAGGGGGACAGCGGAGGATTCTGGATCGAAGCGGTGCCGGTGTACCCCGCGCTTGCGGCGCTTGCATTCCCCGGGTTCGGTCGACCCCACAAGGAGGAGATGAAGGAGTTCCCGCACACGGGGGCATCCATTGTTCTCGTGAAGGAAATTGACTCCGCGGGGCGTGTTACGGTGAACGACCGTGGACGCGCCTCAATCGACTACCGCCGGGGTCCGAAGGACCTTGAGTACATGAAGCAGGGCGTGGCGGCCTCGGCACGGATGCATTTCGCCGCCGGGGCAAAGGAAGTGATGACGCTCCACGCGTCACCCACCATCATCCGATCTCCCGGCGAGATCGAGAGGAAGATCCGGGCCGCATCATGGGAGCGGAATGACATCGCGCTCTTCAGCGCCCACCCCCTGGGCACCTGCCGGATGGGGACCGACCCCCGGAGCTCCGTCGTTGATCCTCACGGACAAACGCACGACGTGGGGGGACTGTTCGTCATGGACGGCAGCGTCACCCCCACGTCGCTCGGCGTAAATCCTCAGATTACGCTCCTGGCGCTCGCCGAGAAAAGCGCCGAGTGGATCGCGGACAACTTCATCAGAGCTGCATCTCGTACCCCAGGGCAATAACGAAGTTGCCCGTGTTGTTCCTGCCGTTCTTCGGATCGGTCTGGATGTTCCTCAGCCCGTAGGCGCCGCGCGCGTCGAGAATCAGGTCTCCAGGACCGAGGCTCTTCGCCAGGCCGATCCCGCCCGTGAGCCCGGCGTTCAGCTTGCTGATGTCGCTCGAGACGTCCGTCGTCGCCGTGAAGTCCATCGGCGGCAGCGGCTGGCCCGCAGGGGGAAGAAGCAGCGGAGTGCCGGACTTGTCGAGGTAGAGCGAGCTGACGCCGCCCGTCCTGTTCGTCGCGCTCAGCAGGAATCCGACGTACGGCCCCGCGTCGAAGTACACTCTGGAGATCCCCAGGCTCCCGCCGGCGTCCATCGTGTACCGGAGGAGCACCGGGACCTCCAGGTAATTGAGCGCCGTCTCGTTGTTGTAGTTCGCGTACAGTGATATCCCCGGCGGCACGGTCCCCGCCGGGAGCGTCCCATCCGGGATGAGCTGCATGCCGTCCTTCTTTCCCCCCTGGCTCGAGTACACGGCTTCGACCTGGATGGCGAACTCGTCCGAAAGGCGGTCGCCGATGTAGACGCCGGCGTCGGGCCCCATGCGCGACGAATAGCCTTCCGATATCTCCGAGTTCCCTCCCCTGAGACTGGGGATGCTGATGCCCCCTTTCAGGCCGGCGTACAACGACTGCGAATAGACGTCGTCACCGGACACGAAGAGCGCAGCGCCCAGGAGCGCCGGCAGCATCCCACGGACCACACGGGTCTCGTTCATGATTCTCCTCCCTGCTGTTGGACCTCTCCGGGCGGCGCCGCATGCCCGCCGGAAGTATTACACATCAAAACCGCGCCCGTTTGTTCAACGTTCCCGGGCACGCCGGACAATTTCTTGACAGGAAAATGGAGCGGGGGTGACAGGCGGGAGCGCCCGTCCCGGTACATTATCCCGGAACACAGAGCCAGGATCATCCACACACCGGGAGAACGGACATGACACCGAGCGCACGCAAGGCCCGCCTGATTCGCAGCCGCATAGATCGCTGGTCGCACCTGATCGCGGCAGGTCCCGCCGCGCTGCTGCAGGGGCTCACGGCCATGGTCGCCATGCTCAGAGCATCCTGATCCCGGGCCGTCACCGGACTCACTTCGCCTACTGGAGACGCGCCATGAAACGCCCGTTCATCCTCGCCATCGCCGCCCTCATGCTCTCGATCCCCTGCCGCGGCCAGGACCCGCTCCCGCGCGGCAATGTCATACAGCCCGGCGAGGTGCTCACGTACAAAGTCCGCTGGACGCTCTTCCGTCTCGGTACCGTCACGCTCAAGGCGGTCAGGGACACGGGTTGCGCCGGCCCCGACGACATCAGGCTCGTCATGATCGTGGAATCCAACCCCGACCTGAGCTTCGTCTGGATCCGCGAATTCAACGAGTGTCTCGTCGACACGCGCACGTTCGCCCCCACTGTGTTCCACGCGAGGCACAGGAACGGAGAACAGTACACGGAGATCTGGCACGAGGTCGACAGGCGATCTCACCGCACGACGTTCCGGCTCCAGGACAGGAACACGGGCGCCCTGATCGAGACCGACACGCTGCAGGGAGTGGAGTGGTTCGTGGAAGGGGGGCACGGAGGCGGGCCTGGAGGGCGAGTTCACCGGCTGGGTCAGCGACGATGATGCCGCGGTCCCCATCGCCGCGGAGATGAAGGTCTTCCTCGGCTCGGTGAGGCTCGAGCTGGAGTCGTGGACGCGCCCCGGCTGGGTGCCTCCGTCGGGTGAGATCTACACGCAGAACTCCACAACTTCGGGGAATACGCCATGAGAACGCTCGTCACCGGCTCAACGGGATTTATCGGGCGGCACCTTGTCGGCCAGCTCGCCCAAACGGTGGCCACCGTGCGCGCCATGCAGCGGAACACCGGCCCGGATGCGGACGGGCGGGTTGAGCGCGTGCGC
>Ga0335081_10002049_pt1 | contig 31830 bp, 28 predicted proteins | sample Lox_Sample_35_FD_206713 | JGI IMG/M metagenome (GOLD analysis project Ga0335081, IMG submission 206713) | Soil microbial communities from Loxahatchee National Wildlife Refuge, Florida, United States - Lox_Sample_3.5 | ecosystem: Environmental > Terrestrial > Soil > Wetlands | place: USA...
ACACAGTCGAGCCTGCTTCTACAGATGGGGGGCATTGAAGAGGTTGGACATCGCTTTTCCCAACCTTTACACACTTTTCAGGCCGGATTTCCTTCGCTTATGGCGATTCCTCTGGTTTCCCAAAATCAGGTGATCGGAACGCTGAACTTGTTGTCCTCAACCCCGAATGCCTACACGAAGGCGAACGTAAGTCTTGCCGAGAGTATCGGAGCCCAGATCGCCGGCACCATCGCCGGTGCGCAGATGTACGAAGATATGAAGCGGATGGTCAACCACATCCACAATGCGGGCCTCCAAATCAGCACCTCTTCGTCTCAGATTCGGGCTGCTTCTGAAGAGCAGGCAACGGGAGCAGCGGAACAGTCCTCTGGGGTCAGCGAGGTGACCACCACCATTGAGGAACTCAACACCACAGCCACTCGCATCGCCCAGAACGCTGAAACGGTAGCCAGGTTGGCCGGGGACACCTTGGCAGGGATGCAGGAGATAAATATGAAGGTCAATGATACGGCAAGGAAGATTCTTGCCTTAGGTGAGAAATCCCAGTCTATCGGTAATATCACAAAACTGATAGATGATATCGCCGATCAGACGAACCTGTTGGCCTTGAACGCAGCCATTGAAGCAGCCCGGGCGGGAGAGGTAGGAAGGGGTTTTGCAGTGGTTGCCCAAGAAGTGAGGAAACTTGCGGAGCGTTCCTCTGAATCGACCGAGGAAATCCGTCAGATTATAAATGAAATCCAAGGAGAAACAAACGCCACGATCATGAGTATCGAAGGTTCCACCAATTGGGTAAAAAAAGGTCTGGAGATGATAGAAGAGACGGCAAAATCCGCAAAGGAGATCTCCATCGCGACACAACAGCAAAAATTTGCCTCCGAGCAGGTGGTGCGGGCTATGAGGGAAATAGATTCTGTAACCAAGCAGTTCGTCTCTTCAACCAGACAAGCGGCAGCCTCCGCAGCACAGCTTAATACATTATCGGAGGAGCTTAAGCGCGCGATTGCGGACGTTAAGTCAGAAGCGCGGGAAGCGGGGAAAACGAAGGATTTGAAGTATGCCTGAGATGAAAGATCTTATCGCGATTTTCAAGGCTGAAACCGAAGAGCACTTGACCAAGCTGGATAATGGGCTCGTAGAGTTAGAGAAGCAGCCTGACAACATTGAACTGGCAAGTAGCCTCAACAGAGAAGTACACACCCTGAAAGGCGCAGCCCGGGTTTTCGGGTTTTATGAAATTCAGGATATCGCCCATAGGATAGAAGACATATTTGAACAGGTCGCTGGAAAAAGGGCCGTTTTCAATTCTTCGATGGCTGAGCGGATATTTAAGGGACTGGATGCCATCCGGGCCATCTTAGAAAAGATAGTCCAAGAGAAGAAGATAGACGCCAAGGTGCATGTCGATGCTTCGGATATTTGCAGGAAGTTGGAAGAGTGCATCTCTGCGGCGCAAGCCGTCCGAACACGGAGGAAACGAGAGAGAGGGCCCAAGAAGGGAAAAGAGACTGTAGAAACCCAAGCAAAAGACGGGCAAGAGAAAGGCGACCAAGAGAGGGACCATGAAGGGAGAAAGGCGCCGGACAAAGTCGTAGATCGCACGAGCGACGCCGTTGTCCCTCATCTGGCCGCCCAAACGGAGGAATATATCCGCGTTCCGTTGAGCAGGGTGGACAAACTCCTTTATTTGGTTGGGGAGGTCGTCATCAACAAGATGAAGGCTTCTGCCATGAGCGCACAGGCAAAAAGGCTTTCCAAGCTCAGCAGGGACGCGCAGAAAAGTATTTTAAGTTTAAGTGAAGCGGTTAAGAAGGAATTCTCTCCCCAAGATGGGGAAGTGACAAGGTGGCTCAATCAATGTGAGGCCCAGATGCAGAGGCTTAGGGAACATACCCTGGAGTTATATGATCACGTCTCCACGGAAGCATTTCACCTCGACCCGGTCATAGATGAATTGCAGGCTAAGATCAAAGAGATAAAGATGCTGCCCCTGTCCACTATTTTTGAGGGGTTTCCCCGTATGGTTAGGGATATCGCATCCCAACAAGGAAAAGAGATCAACTTGGTGATTTCCGGGGAAGGAAACGAACTGGATAAGAAGGTCCTGGAAGGGATAAAGACCTCTCTCATCCATATCCTGCGCAACTGCATAGACCATGGAATTGAAGAGCCTGAGGTAAGGGTTGCCCTGGGTAAACCAAGGGACGGAATGATAAAGGTTTCCGCCTCCCACGAAGGTGATAATGTGGTGATCACCGTAGAGGATGACGGAAGGGGCATGGATATTGCCCAAATAAAGGAAACAGCCCTAAAAAAAAGGCTTGTATCAAATCATGACCTGGATGCGATGTCGGACAAAGAGGTGATGAATATCGTTTTCATGAACGGTTATTCCACGAGTGCCGTCGTGACCGACGTTTCCGGAAGGGGAATGGGGCTGGATATCGTCAGGCGGGACATCACAAATCTAAAAGGCCGGGTGATCTTATACACTGAGAAAAATAGAGGGACAACGTTCACGCTGGTCTTGCCGTTAACCATTGCCATTATTCAAGTGCTCTTGGTAAAGGTGCAGAACATGCTCTTCGCCTTCCCCATGTTCTCCGTTACCGAGAGTGTCAAAGTGAGGAAGGACGGTGTCTCTATGATTGGAGGAAGAATGGCAATCCAGTTCCGGGAGCATATTGTACCTTTGGTAAGATTGAATGAAGCGCTCGGGCTTCCGCCGGCCGGGAATGAAGAGCGAAAGGCAAAGGGAGAAATGTTGGTGGTGATGGCGACCTCTCTCGACAGCCAAGTCGGTTTCATCGTTGACGAAATGGCTGGAGAGGGAGAAGTATTTATCAAGAGTTTAGGGAAGCATTTGGGGAAGGTGAAGAATGTGAGTGGCGCCATCATCATGCCAACCGGTGAGGTCGTGGTCGTCCTGGATATAGCAGACTTGATGGCGCATAGCGCGCTGGGCCTTCCGCATATCGCCGGAAAGAAGAGCGCTCCAAAAGCGAAGCACAAAGAGAAAAGGATACTGGTCGTGGAAGACGCTTTCTCAACCAGGGAGCTTGAGAAGAGTATCCTGGAGACGCACGGATACCTTGTGGATACGGCTGTAGACGGTTTGGACGCGCTGGATAGAATGGTAGACAACCAATATGACCTCATTGTCAGTGACATTGAGATGCCCAGGATGGATGGATTTGAGCTCTGCAGGACTTTAAAGAATAATGAGGGGTACAAGGATATACCCGTTGTGATGGTGACCGCTTTGCAGAAGGAAGAGGATAAAAGGCGGGGGATTCAGGTCGGTGCGGCCGCTTACATCGTCAAGAGCGCATTTGAGCAGACGAATCTTTTGGATACCATTGAACGATTAGTGGGATAGTAGGGTGACATGGAACCTGGAGTCAAGCCCCTGACACGGGTGCTGGTGGTTGACGATTCTCCGCTGATGTGCAAGATCCTGACGAATATCCTGAACTGCGATCCGCAGATTCTCGTAGCAGCGGTCGCAAATAACGGGAAAGAAGCGGTCGATCTCGTGCCCCGTCTCAAACCGGATATCATCACCATGGACATGGATATGCCCGTCATCGACGGACTGGAGGCAACGAAGCAGATCATGGCCTCCAACCCTACTCCGATCCTCATCGTGGCCTCAACCGTGTTTAAAGCCGGTATGGAGAAGGTATTTAAGGCCATCTCTCACGGCGCATTGGATGTGATTGACAAGAGCGAGCTGGAGTTGGCCGGGCAGAAAAGGTCCGGAGAGGCCTTGATTGCAAAGGTAAAATTCCTGACGGGTGTGAGGGTCGCGGACCGGCCACGCCAGAGGTTGCGGGCCGAAAGGTCTGTCGTCGATCTCAGGGCTCCCAGGATAGAGGTCTCGGATAGGATCGTAGCGATCGTGGCGTCTACCGGCGGACCACAGGCCGTTCTTGAGATACTCAAGAGACTCCCAGAAGATTTCCCCTGCGGCATCGCTATCGTCCAGCACATCACCAGCGGTTTTCTACCAGGTCTGGTCGACTGGCTGAACAAGGGATGCAAAATCAAGGTGAAGATTGGAGAAGATTCGGAAGCCATACAACCCGGGGTGGCCTACATCGCCCCGGACAACTTCCAAATGAGGGTAGAAGAAAACGGAAAGATAGCCCTTTCGAATGAACCGGCTTACGGAGGCCACAGGCCCTCGGGAGACATCTTGTTGGAGTCGGTGGCCCGGGCCTACGGGAAGGGAAGTGTGGCGGCAATCCTGACGGGCATGGGCAGAGATGGGGCGATGGGAATGAAGGCCATTAAACAGCTCTATGGTCAGACCATTGCCCAAAATGAAAAGAGCTGCGTCGTTTTTGGTATGCCCAAGGCCGCCATCGAGATGGATATAATCGACAAAGTACTCCCGCTAGAAAACATCGCAGAAGAGATCGTTTCGATGGTGAGATAGGAATTCGGCCATGCCTTCCAAGGAAATGGCCGCTGAGCGAGAGATGGAAAAGGAAAACCACGAGAAAAAAGAGGGCAGAAAAATCCTGGTCTTCAGCGTGGCGGACGAAGAGCTGGGGCTGGATATCTCCTGCGTGCGCGAGGTATTAAGACCGCAGGCGATCTATCCTCTCCCCAAGACCCCACCTTTCGTTGAGGGGGTCATCAATTTGAGGGGCCATATCGTTGCCTTAATCGATTTAAGAAAGAGACTCAACTCCGGACAGATCGAAGACGAAAACAAGAAAAGAATCATCGTCTGCAGGATAAAGAAGTCCATCGTCGGACTCACGGTCAACACGTTGAAGGAGATCATCGCCCTATCCGAAGAAGAGATCAGACCGACCCCGGAAGTGGTGTCGGTGCAGATGGAGACGGATGTCCTCTCGGGCATTGCGACAGTGGGCAATAGAGTGATACCTATTTTAGACCTGGAGCGCATCCTCACAAAAAAAGAAGAGAGCGAACTATCGACACTTGAGCGATGAAAAATATCTTACCCTTATCCCGAGACGATATCGGTCTTTTTCAAAAGCTGCTCATTGAAACGAGCGGCCTCCGTTTTGACGAAAGCAGGAACCAGGTCTTGCATCACGCCCTTTGGCAGCGTTTACAGCACCGGGGCTACGATTCCTACCGGGAATATTACAACCTCTTAAAATTTCACCCGGAGGGACGTCTTGAGATACGGGAACTCTTCGATTTGGTCACGATAGGCGAGACTTATTTCTTCAGAAATAAGGCCCAGTTTGACGTGCTCATGAGATTTGTTTTGCCTGAAATCATCCAGAGGAAGATGGATTCAGGGGATAAGAGTATCCGTGCGTGGTCAGCAGGGTGCTCTCGGGGAGATGAGGCCTATTCAATCGCTATGGCTATGATGGAGGTCTTTCCTTCTTTCGAAGAGTGGAGGATCTCCATTTTGGGCACAGACATCAACAGAACAGGGCTGGCCTGCTCGGAGGACGCCGTCTACAGCGAAAAGGACATAGGCCATTTGCCGAAGGAATACCTGGAAAAGTATTTCAACATTCAGGGCTCCACCTACCAACTCAACGGTGACGTGAGAGAGTTGGTCGCGTTTGAATATCACAACTTGGCCAGAGATCCATACTTGCATGAAACGATGCAAAATGTAGATATCATCTTTTGTAGAAACGTGATTATCTACTTCGATTCTCAGGCAACGCAGCGGGTCATTGAGAATTTTTATAACTGCCTTGCCCAGGATGGTTATCTTTTTCTGGGACATACGGAAACCCTATGGCAGATCACGAATAAGTTTGAGAGAGTTGAGTTTCCACAGACATTCATCTACAAGAAGAGGCTAGGCCCGATTCAGGAAGATGCGACGAAGCCATTCATGGCTGTCCCGGAGATCAACATCGAGAATCTGACCCTTTCGGCATCGCCGATCCGAACCTTTGGGGCCGGAGGGTTGACCTCCGTCGAAGAGACGGGTACGGAACAACGCCCTTTCCCGCAGGGATCAGGACGGGGGCGGGAGGAGAAACCCGAACCTTCTGAACAGGTCGAAGACTCGACGCTGCGAGTTGACAAACCGTCTGACGTGGCCTTCCTTCACTCACCCGATAACATGGCCGCTCAAGACAAAAACCATGTCCTCACCCGTCTTGCGAAGGCGACTACCTTGGCGAATGAGGCAAAATACAAAGAAGCGGCGGATATCCTTGGAAAGATCGTAGAGACGGACAATCTCAGCGTTGAAGCGTATTACCTTTTAGGCGTCTTATCCTACAAGAGTGGGGATATTAAAGAGGCGGAGGCACAATTCAGGAAGGTGATCTATGTGACGCCCGATTCGGTTCTCGCCTATTTCAACATCGGGAATATGTATCTGTACCAGAGAAGGCTTGGGGAAGCCGCCAGAGAGTTCAGGAACGCCATCCGCCTGTTGGAAAAAAGACCGAAAGATGAGCAAGTAAGGTTTTGCGAAGATTTCACAGTAGAATTTCTGTTAAGGGCATGTAGGAATACGCTTGCCCAGATCTCCCGGAGGGGCGGATAATATGAAGGAATATGAAAAAATCGAAGCCTATCTCTCATCCGTAAGACACGACCTGCGCAGCCAACTCATGGTCGTCCGCGAAGGAACGAGCATGATCCTGGACGGTCTCGGAGACTCAAATTGCGACAACTGCTTCACCCTCTTGAGGCCCGCCCTGGAATGCACGGATGAACTGAATAAGCTGATCGGGGAGCTTCTCAGTATCTCTCGGTTCAATGCGATATTGGCACCGGACACATCCATTAAAGAAGGAAAACCGAAAAGTGTAGAGACGGAGCCTCCGGAAAATGAGTTGGAAATCATGAAAGATGAGCTGAGAAATGAACTGGAAATCATAAAAGACGAAGTGATGGGTATGATCTCCCATGTCATCCGCACCCCGTTGGCCGTGCTCAAAGAAAGCGTGTCCTTGGTGCTGGATGAGGTGCCTGGAAAATTGAATCCGAAACAAAAAGAGCTGCTTTCAACAGGAAAACAGAATCTGGATGGTTTGATCCAATCTGTTGAAGAAATATCTGAGAAATCCTGGAATGAAATCGTACACCCAACCCGAGACAGGCTTCTTGCCGGAGTAGAAGCCGAGAAGGAAACGTTGACCCCAAGGAAAAGAATACTTGTCGTAGAAGACCAGGCAGCCATCATTAACATGCTCAGGATGAGATTGGAAGCAAATAATTATGAAGTGATCACTGCGGGCGATGGCCAGGAAGGTCTAGAGAAAGCCCACAAAGAAAACCCAAGCTTGATTATTTTGGACATCATGCTCCCTAAAATGAACGGATACAAGGTTTGCCAACTTCTCAAGGCGGACCCGAAACATCGTACCATCCCTATCATTATCTCCTCTGGGAGGACACCGCAGGAAATCAGGAAGGTGGGGCAAGAAGTAGGTGCCGATGCGTATGTATCGAAGCCGTTCGAAGCGGGAGTGTTGCTCTCGAAAATCAAGGAGCTCATAGAAAGGAACGGGAAGTAGTTCCACCGCCAAGGGAAGCGATGTTTAAGCCTTACAAGACGAAGTTGAAAAGGGAGAAGCGTTAGACCACGGCGGAGAAGATGGCTAAGAAGAAAATCCTGGTGATCGATGACATGCCAAATGTCGTGACGATGGTAAAGGCACGGCTGGAGGCAAGCGGCTACGAGGTGATTACCGCCCTGGACGGACAGCAAGGCCTGACCTACGCCAATGCCGAGAAGCCGGACCTGATCATATTGGATATCGTTATGCCTGCTGGCGGAGGTTATTCTGTCTACACGCGGCTAAAAATGTCTCCCAAGACTCGATCTGTCCCGGTGATTTTTCTTACGGCCAAAGATAAACCGGAGGACGTGGCCAGGGCGTATAAGCTCGGAGCCGAGTACTTTGTTAAGAAGCCCTATAAGCCGGAAATGTTGCTGGGGACGGTCAAAAAGGTCTTGGAATCATCCGAGCATCCCGTACAAACCAAGGGGACACAAAAGCGCATACTGGTCATCGGGAAAGAACCCGAGATGGCAGAGTTCGTGAAATTAGTTGAAATGGGCTATGGGGTGACCATCGTATCGAGCATCAAGCAAGGATCGGATGAGGCCAGAAAAGACAAGCCGGATGTTATCTTTTTGGATGGGACGCTCGTCAAAGCGGACAACTACGACGGCTTTTATGAACTGAAGCTGGAATTCGCCTCGATCAAGACACCCATGATGATATCGGTCACCAGAGGGGAATTGGAGGAATTTCAAAAAAAAATCGAAGGCTTCACCACCTACTGCCTGAAGCCGTTTAACTACATCGATCTACTGGGCTATGTCCGGGTGGCGTTACAAAAGAATTGAAATCGATTTGGCGATGATTGTGAAATCGTATTGGTAAAAAACACGGCTTAGAAAGGTCCAACCCGCATGAACTCAACGAAACGCGGCCGTCCTTTGGAGGAGAGGCTGACCGAGTCACCAGAAACCTCCGGCCGGGGAGCAACGTGGCACCGTATAGACCTCCATCTCCACAGCCCCCGGGCGCCTGCCTTTGCGTCCCCTAAGGGGATAAAGCGTGACGATAGGAAAGGGCTGACGGACGCCTACGTCGAACAGCTGGCAGCGCAAGGATTTTCTGTCGCGGCCATAACGGACTACAATGGGGTGAACACCGAGTGGTTTGAAGTGACAGCTGCAAAGGCCACAAACCGCGGCATTACCCTTCTTCCCGGGACGGAGTTAACTTTCGGGCAAGGCCAATCCGGACTCCATCTATTGGCCATCTTCCCTGGTGATACCGACCTGAAAGGTTTGAACTCCTTTCTTCGGTCGCTCGATAAGGATCCCTCCACCCCTCTGTTGGACAGTCAAGGCTCTCATCGGGACATGAATCTGAGAATCGGTTTGGCGGAGGCCCTGAAAGACTTGCGAGGCCGGTTCCATTGTCTGTTCGTTTTTCCGCACCCCGACCGGGCAAACGGGCTCTGCAAGAGCCTGACCGCCGAGGCTGCTGCCAGACTCCTGGTGGACATAGGAATCGATGCCATTGAATCCTTTCCCGAGAAAGAAAAAAAGAACCTTCAGTCTACCGGGCTTCTCCCTAAGGACTTCTGGAATCGGATCGCCGTTGTCGAATTTTCCAACCCAAAGCGAATCGAAGAGATCGGAAAGCAATATCGGACCGACGGAATCCTTCGGGCGACTTACCTGAAACTGAGTGCAACCAATTTGGATGCCCTGCGGCTGGCACTCCATGATCCGGAGACCCGTCTCTCCATCGGCGGGATTCCTCCAGCGACTCACCCAAGAATTCAGAGCATGTCGATCTCAGGGCCGGGCTTCCTGGGAAATCTGAGCATCTCCTGGAATCAGGACCTCAACGTTATCATCGGAGCCAAGGGTGCGGGCAAATCCGCCATTCTCGAAACCCTACGCTATGCCTTCGCTATCCCGCCGCGCTCGGATCAATCCGATCGTGACGAGTTCGTTCGCCATGCCCTCGGCAGCGGCGGCAGGGTGGAGGTCATCCTGGATCGGCCCCTTCGGGACGGGAAAGTCAGGCAGTATCGTATCGTCCGAGTATGCGGCGAAGAACCCCAGACATTTCAGGTCAACCCTGAAAAACCCCTTTCCGTAGGTCCTTCCGAGCTCCTCAGCCCAACGGGTGGGTTCACTTTTTTTGGACACCGAGAGATCTACGCAGCCGCAGGAAGCGAGGAGCGCCGCCTCGCCATCCTGGATGAGATTATTGGCGAGGAGGCTCTTCGCTGCGCAGACAGCGTTACGAAGGCCGCTGAATCACTCGCCGTCAACGCGTCGGCAATCCTCGACCTACAGGTCAAGCAGGCCAAGCGGGAAGAATACTGCCAACAACTCAAAAAAATCGACCAGGAAATCGAGGTACAAAAGAGGCGTGCCACAGAAGGTTTTGAGGATGCGGCCATCCGTCAAGACATGGGGGAGGGCTTGAAAAATGCGACGAACGTCGTCAGGGGTGTCCTGGCAGAGTCTGACCAAAGGCGTCTCCAGCTACTCGCTTCACTCGAAAAAGCCCACCGAAGCCTCCTCGATGCCCAAAGCGGGGATAAAGAGCTTCTCCAGGAGGGCGCCAAAGTCCTTGCGCTCCTTCAAGAAAGTTTGAAGGTGGTGCTCGACGACGAAACCACCCTCTTCGAACAAGCCGTACAAAGTCTGACGCGACTTGACATGCGTTGGCACGAGAAGCTTCGCCGTCTGCAGAAAGAGAGAGCGCGAGCCGACCGGGAAGCGCAAAAAGACCCATCGGACCAAGATCCGCTCAGAAAACTGGCCGAAGAAAGAACCTCTCTATCGTCCTCGATCGCAGAGCTTGACGGGATCGGAGATCGCCTAAAGCCCCTCAGGCAAAAACGGCAGGAACTCCTTCAGCAGATCAGAGAATCCAGAGATACCCAGATCGGACTGCGGAGGGAAAGGGCCGATGCCATTGCACAGTCTCTCAACGGCCGACTCCGTCTCCAGGTCGAATTCAAAGGTCAAAAAGGAAGCTATAAAAAACAGCTTTCATCGCTCCTCAAAGGAGTCGACCTGTCTCAGGATGCGATAGACAAACTCGTTGGGCCTGAGGCCACAGACGGCATTGCGATTTCCGAAGCGGTCCAAGCAGGAGGCAAAGAGGTCCAAAGGCATTTCGGCCTTGAGCCCACTATGGCGGAGCATTTGATCGGTTGGTTTACTGCAGAGGAATCCCGGGTCTTCGAACTCGAATCTCTTATCCCGCAGGATGCCCTTCGGCTGGAGCTGAAGGTCGACGACCAATACCGGTCTTTCGAGCACCTGTCGGCAGACCAAGCAGCCGCAGCTTTCTTGCTCTTCTTGCTCGGTCTCAAAAACCGGATTCTGATCATCGATCAACCCGATGACTATCTTGGCGACAAATCTGTGCATGAAGAGGTTCTTCAGATGCTGAGGGAGCAAAAAGGGCTAAAAACCCAGGGTTCGGAGAGCCAAATCATCATGGCGACGAATGACGCCAGCCTTCCCGTGATCGCCGACGCCGAGCTCGTCGTTCCTTTGGAGATCCGGGATCATCATCCCCTCATCCTCGACCGGGGCTCAATCGACCAACGCTCCATCCGACAGCTCATAAAAACCATCATGCGCGGCGCGGACGAAGCTTTTCGACACCGTGCGGAGAGATACGGAGGGTTGGTACCGAGCTGAGCTCTTTCAAATTCCCTCGCCGTAAATAAGGGAAACGCGGCAGATTGGCGTTTTCCAGCTGCCTGCAAAAATATTAGCCATTACCCCGTTAGAAGTAATATGCGGCCGCCCGCCCCTCACCGTATTCGGCGTTGGGGTCTGCAGCGAGTCCAAACCTTAAAATAATTCCGGCAGCGTTTAATCTCCCGCTGAAACCTTTAACGGGGTTTACTCTCCCGTAGACAAAGTGTTATCATTTTTTATCCTTAAGACAGCCGGAAAAATGACCGTTTTGAAGGAGGCACGACTATGAGAAAAACATTGCAGTTAGCCGCTGGCTTGGCACTGAGTCTTTCGCTCATCTCTTCTCACCCCATCTTCGCAGAAGAACTTAAACCCGTCCCGCTTTTGAAGCCTCAAACAAACGGCGGTAAACCCTTCATGCAGGTGTTGAAGGATAGGAAGTCTTCTCGCGAATTCAGTTCTGAGAAGCTACCCGCGCAGGTGCTCTCAAATTTACTCTGGGCCGCCTTCGGAGTCAACCGGCCGGAGTCAGAAAAGCGGACCGCGCCCTCTGCGATGAATCGGCAGGAAATGGATATCTATGTCGCTTCGGCCGATGGCCTTTATCTGTTTGATGCGAAGGCTCACGTCCTAAAACCGGTCCTTGCGGAAGATATTCGGGCAATGACAGGTCTTCAGCCCTTCGTAAAGGACGTGCCTTTGAACCTCATCTATGTGGCAGATTTTTTGAGAATGGGTTCGGCGACGGCCGAACAAAAGGAGTTTTATTCAGCTGCTGATACCGGCTTCATTGCTGAGAACGTTTATTTATATTGCGCTTCCGAGGGGCTGGCAACCGTCGTACGTGGGCTCGTTGATAAGCCCGCCTTGGCGAAAGTCATGAAGCTGCGGACAGACCAGAAGATCACTCTGGTCCAATCGGTTGGATATCCGAAGAAATAGGAAGGCCAGAAAGAAGGGATTCGAATCTATCGCAGCTGAAATGAGAGACCAGCTTCTCCTTTGCAAAGAGGAGAATGCTATTCTTCTTCCTGTAAATCCAGACGGAGAGATGGGCTTCTTCAGCGGGGTCGGTAATTAAGAACATTGTTCCGAGCTTATTCAATCTGCCAACCCGGTTCAGGGGGACCTGTGCTTCCGGTTCGCCCCACTGGTTCAGGAAAACCTTCTGATTGAGACCGGCCATAAACGAATGCGGGCGCTCGGGCATCTGTTTTGAACGGGCCTTCCGGAAATTTGAGATGAGGTCTAAACACGGAATCATGGTCAACTCGTTGCTATATGAACCTCCCGCCCGCAGGGCGGCTCCTCCCCCGGCCATCGAATGACGTGAATCAACTGCCTATCCGAACTGAAGCGCTAAGCCCCTTTCACGATGGCGGCGCAGATTTAGCTTTGGGGTAATTACTCGCATATTTAGTGCCAAAATTGGCAATGTGTTTTGCGGCCTCTTGAATCTTTTAACCTGTTAATATTATAAGCTTTCGTCTACTGCGCACAATAAGAAAATTTCTGAGATAAAGATTCGGATGACACATTTTGTAACTGAAGTGCCAAATTTTGTTTAAGATTGTAGAAGAATATATTAGGAAAAGATGTTATTCTATCCTTGGTAGCTTTTCGTTAAGAAAATGATTAAGGCGGAAGCCATTAATGAGACCCGTACGAAAAGGGATTGAACAGATTGTTCTTATGACTTTAGTCGGAATTTTTCTTGGAACAGGGAATCTTCTTGCCGCAGAGCAGAGGGTAGTTAAAAAATATCCAATACCCGAACATGGAACGCTTGAGTTGAAGGTCCCTGCTTCGTGGAAAGGTGAGCTCCATAAGCCTCAGGCCAACATGCCCCCGACCATGATGTTCAATCCCGCAAAGGGAAATGATTTCCAGGTGATCATCACTGTCCTTTGGGGCAAGAATGGAGAGCAAGGCTTCAACAGCCGGGAAAGGGTACGAACCCTTGTGGAAAAAGATGGTCAGAAGCTTTTTCCCAATGCCGTGGAAACCAAAATTGAATTGCAGGAAATACGGGGTGCCGACCATACGGGTTATTATTTTACCCTCACGGATAAATCTCCCGATCCGGGAGAATACAGGTATATGACTCAAGGAGCAATTGGCGTAGGGAACTTGCTGCTTACTACGACAATTCTTCACCGAGTTAAAGCATCTGAATCTGTAAAAGACGCCCTTTTCGCTCTCCGCGAGGCAAAGCAAAACGCAAAGTAGCCCAAGGACGCTCCGCTCGCTACCCCCCGGCCAGTTTGACATGGGGTTGGCGAAATCTTATAAATAACGATACTTCGAAATGATCGGGGCGGGATGAAGAGATGGTGAAAGAGTCTAACATCAAGATAAAGAGATCGAGTCCGCTAAAGGCTGATCTTCACCTCCACACAGCGGAAGATCCCCTGGACCACGTACGATACACGGCGAAGGAGCTTATCGCAAAAGCTGCCGATGATGGTTTTGATGTGATTTCTATTACCAACCATAACCGGCTGACCTTCAATCAAGACCTCGCCTCATACGCGCGAGAAAGGGGGGTTCTCCTTATCCCCGGCGTTGAGATGACGATTCAGAGACGTCATGTCCTCGTTTTGAACCCTCCTCCGCATAAGACATGCTCGGATTTTTTCTCCCTTTCAAAGCTGTGCCGTTTGGAAACGTTGATCGTTGCCCCTCACCCCTATTTCCCCGGAACGTATTCTCTAAACGGATACCTGTTGAAGCACTTGAATCTTTTTGACGCGCTCGAATATTGCCATTTTTATTCCCCAAGGATTAATTTTAATCAAAAAGCGTTAGAGGTATGTCGATCCCTTGAATTCCCTTTAGTCGGAAACTCAGACGCTCATTTCCTCTCCCAGTTGGGGACTACTTATTCATTGATCTATGCAGAGAAGAATCTTGAGTCTATTTTCGCAGCCATTCGTCGGAATAGAGTTGAGGTCATCACCCGTCCACTCAAGACGCTGGAGATGGGATCGATTGCCAATAGATTCCTCAGAATGAAGCTTCGAGCAAAGATAGCCAAGCGCCTGCCAAAACCACATCCTTCGTTGAGAAAGCCTAAGATCGTATAGGCAGTCCTCTCACACTTTCTTGAAGCGAGGATTACTTCGATATGGGGATCTCAAAATACTGGCCGTCGTGCAAAAAACGCACGCTGGTGGGATGGATTTCTACGACCTTCACTCCATCGACTAAGGATCCCTCGGTGGAGATCGTGCCGTTAATCATGGCGAAGCGCTTTGAGGGGTCTTCATACCAGACGATTGCCGATATTTTAAGCGATGGCGGAGTCGCAACGGTGCCGCCTGGAGTGTGCTCCATGGGTTTCTTTGTATTTTCCGGTGCGACCTTAGCCTCTTCAGTTTTTTTCTCGGTGGAAGAGGTCTCGGTGGATTTGCTTCTGGCAGGGGTCTCGATCTTCGGCAGCACGCCGCTGGTTTCGTCTCGAACATCGCGGATCGGTTCACGGGAAAGGGGAGCGGGGGTGGCCTGCTGGCTCTGTGCAGGAGGACTCGCGGGCACGGTCGGCGCTGGTTTTGACAGGAACCCGCGCCTTGACATCAGCCCATAGGTGACGGCAGCAACTGCAATGGCGGTGAGGGACAGGGCGGCAATATATGGAGGAACCTTTTTCCCGGGGCGGGATAGGTCAGGCCTGAGAATCTCCACCGCGATATTGGCTGTCCCGTTCCGGCGAGATGACTTTTCGCGATCCAGTTTTCTCAATGCATCCAGTATGACGCTCATCTGGCCCTCACAGAAAGCCTCGGAACTTCAAAACGATTAATCGATCCATACAAGAGCATCAGTGTTTGGCCACCGACAATACCGTCGTCATCGATTCCTTTCGACGACTGGAACTTCTTCACCGCCGAAAGAGTCTCCTCATCATAGACGCTCGTCAAAGGTTTGCTGTAGGCCCCTGCCTCCCTGAGAAGCTCCTGAAGCTGCCTGATGTGGGTTCCCTTTGACCACGGCGCTATGGCCCTTAACAGATTCAAAGGGTCCTTCCAAAGCAGGAAGCTCTGACCGGACCAGTGCTTTTCAAGCTCCCTAAACGAAAGGGATCTCCTCCCTCCAATCGACGGCTCGATACAGAGTCTTTCCTTCTCCATGCCTACCAGCGAAACGAAGTGTTTTCCCTGTATGCCCGGCACGGTCAGTTCGAGCACTGCCGGATAATCGATACGAAGCAAGGCACCCAGGTTTCCGGAAAATCTGTACAGACGGAGTTCCCGGTCCAAAGCCGCCCGCTCCATTTCACTGAACTGGTTCGAATTGCCACTCTCCGGGAAGGGCGAAACTTTCCAGAGGCTTGCCAGAATATTAAAAGCCTTTCGGGCACTTTGTGCTTCCGTAACCTTCCCGAGCCCGACAGTCCTGGTTTGGGAAAAGTGATCAACGGAAACGACGGCGTCTTTACTTGGCAGTTCCTCTGTGGCCTTGACGGACCAGGATACATCGAACCGGTCCGTCAAGCCATACCGTTTGAAATAGACGCCCGCCGCAAGAAGGATCGCCAGCGCCCCGAACGTCGGAATCAGAATAAGGCGTCCTTTCCACGAATGAGCTGCCGTACCTTTTCTCATGTCTCTGATCCCTGCCGCAGCAATCCACGAGCCTATCTTTGCCGTATCCTTTGTGTAGCCGGCCAGGAGCGCCCTGTCGCACGCTGCATTGACAAGCCTTGGAAGCCCTCTTGAATATCTGTATATCCGTTTTATCGCCCTTCTGGAAAAGATGACCTCACCTCTTCCACCTGCCACCCCGAGCCGGTGGTTGATGTAGTGGACAGTATCGGGCAAGTCCATGGCTTGGAGATGATATCGGACGTTGATCCTCTGGCTGAGCTGCCGCATCTCGTTCCTCTTCAGAATCTGAACGAACTCCGGTTGTCCCGACAAGACAATCTGTATCAGCTTTTCCCTGTCCGTCTCCAGGTTCGAGATCAGACGGATCTGCTCGAGCACCGACGCTTCCAGATTTTGTGCCTCATCGATGACCAAAACCACGGTACGCCCCTCGCCATTCTGCTGGAGAAGAAACACATTGAGGGAATCCAAGAAGCTCGAGCGATTTGAGGGGTCCGTTGGGATACCGAATTCCCGGTTGATGGTCTGAATCAGTACCTCTGGCGAAAGGCACGGATTGAAGATCAAAGCGGTACGGTAATGATCCGAGTCGAGCTGGCTGAGGAGCGCGCGCAAGACCGTCGTTTTTCCCGATCCCACCTCTCCTGTCAAGGCAATAAATCCTACACGATTGCTAATGCCGTATAAAAGATGTGCAAAGGCTTCCCTATGGGTTTTGCTCAGGAAAACAAAACGGGGATCAGGGGTCAGGTTAAAAGGCTTTTCCCGGAAGCCATAAAAATTGAGGTACATCAGAGGGCACCCCTTAACACTTCCGCACCGTCAAAATAAAAAGAAGATACAAAAACAGCAGCACTCCTCTTCGATCGAGCCCTATCGGAGACTTGTCATGTTGCCCCTGAAAGCCTGTATCTATAAGATAGCAGATTCCATGGCAAATGTAAAAAAATCTTACTGCACCCGTCGAGAGGGTGTGCAGAATGAGTGGTCACAATCGATCTCTTCCTATGTATTGTTGAAAGGGGAAGGATGTGATAAATTAGTAACCTGTGAAAAGGACCTTCCCCATTCATGGGATTTTGGGAATCGCTCTTCTCTTTCTCTCCGAAATCTTCCTCTTTAAGAAAGTGGAACCTTTCTACGGCTGGTTTTATTGCTTTGCCTGGTGGTCCTACATTCTCACTGTTGATGCAGTCATCTATCGATTGAAAGGGAATTCTCTCATTCTCAATCGTACCAAGGAATTCTTCTTGATGATCCCGTGGTCGATCTTCATCTGGTTGATCTTTGAAACGGCAAACCTCTCTCTAAAGAACTGGTATTATATCAACCTCCCCCACTCCATGACGGAGAGATGGCTGGGTTACGCGATTGCCTATGGCACGGTTCTTCCCGGCTTATTTGAGACAACCGAATTGTTGGAATCCTTGGGTTTGTTCAAAAAATCTAAAATGAAGAAGACGGAGATCTCCGGTGGAGGCCATTCTGTTCTCATTCTCGTGGGCGCCCTTTGTCTTGTGTCTTCCCTGCTCATCCCAGAATACTTCTTCCCTCTTATTTGGGTAGGATTCATCTTTCTCTTAGAACCTTTCAACTACCGATTTGGCGGGAAATCTTTCCTAAGAGACCTCGAAGAAGGAGAGCCACGGAAGATATACCTCCTGCTCGTTGCCGGTTTGATCTGCGGCCTTCTATGGGAGTTCTGGAATTTTTGGGCTCTCTCAAAATGGATCTATACCGTTCCGTTTTTTGAGAAAGGGAAAGGGTTCGAAATGCCATTTTTTGGTTTCCTCGGGTTTCCTCCCTTTGCCCTCCAGGCTTATGTGATGTATAACTTCATCTCTCTGTTTCAATCTGGAAGGGGATGGGAAGAATCCACTTGTTGCCTGAATATGGAGAAAAAGACAAGACCCCTGACAATCGTCCTAACAGGCATCCTGATCGCAAGTTTCTCTGTCTTTAGCTTCAGGGCCATCGATTCCTATACCGTTGACTCTTATTATACCAGGCTTAAGGATGCTTACTGGATCGAGCCTCAATATCGAAAGGAGCTCCCGAAGGTTGGAATTACAAGCCTTGGCGATCTTCTCTCAAGAACCAAAGAAAAAGATGAAAGGGATGAACTGGCGCTCCGTCTTCTCATCCCGAAGGAGGTGCTCCTCCAGTGGGTCGAAAAAGCCCGGCTGGCTCGTTTAAAAGGATTGGGGGTTGAAAACCTTCGGCTATTGGAAAAAGTAGGCATTGATTCGATTCCCGCTCTTGCGAAGGAGGATCCTGAGCGTCTTTATGAAAAGCTCGAACAAGTCCCTCAGCAAAGAGTCCCCCTCCGAAAGGCAATGATAAGAATCTGGGTGAGAGAAGCAAGAGAAGAAGCAGAAAGTCGGAGTGATCCTCATCCCGCAATCCGAAATCGCAACGGGTTTATTCTGAAAGTCTATTCAGGACACCTGTCCTTCTTGCACGGTGAAGCACCGCTTTGAAAAGAACTGCTTCAACGACCACGTAAAGGCCCGCTAAACCGAATCCCCAGGCCAACCCGTGCTTAAACTCTTCGTTGAATCCATAAAAAGAACGAAAGTATGCCAAGAAATACGTCAGCGGAATGGCTTGGGCTATTTGCGGAAAGGGAAAGGGGAGGATGAAGACGGGATAGTATATGCCACAGATCAAGGAAATCAAGCCACTGAAAGACCAGGCCGCCACATCCGCCATATATCCGAAGAGAAGGAGCAAGATACAGACGCTCATGCCCACGGATGCAGCGGTAAGGAAAAGGCCCAAGAGAAAGAGGATAAGGGGGCCGATTCCCGGCCGTAAGAAGTCAAACCCAAAAGCAAGGCTGCTGAAAATCGAAAGCAACAAAAAAACGAAGAAGGATCGAACGACACCGATCAGCCACGAACCCAGTATGAGCTGAAAGGATTGGATAGGGGCGATGAAAGTATGCTTGAGGGATTTGGACCAGAGATCATACAGAAGGACATAGGCTACGTCAATTTGACAAACCTGAATCACACTCATAGAGATGACCCCGACCAGAATGAACCCGGTCTTGTTAGGATCCAGCTCCAGAAAGCTTGTCAAAAGCCCCACCGAAAAGAATCCAACAACGGGCCAGAAAAGGATCTCGAAGATGGTGAAAACATTCCGCTTCGCGATGATCCAATTCTTAAACACGAACGCCCATATCTGAATCCATCTCCGCTGTATCGTCAATGAAGACATGTTTTAAAATCCAGCCGATCGTATTTGAAATTCTTATTGTTCTATGGACTCGCGCCGCGTCTCTCCAGCCAATCGCGCAAGGCATGACCGGTCCCAAACGGCCACGGCTTCAGTTTATCGACGGGGATCGATTTGATCTCCGCCAATTCATCTCCCAGCTTTATTTCCCCGGTTGCAGACAGGTGGTAGGCAATGATTAACTGGTTCCTTTCCGTAAAAGAATAGACACCTACCAACTCCTTGATCTCGAAGTCGAGCCCCAGCTCTTCTTTCACTTCTCTCTTGACCGCCCTCTCCGGCGTTTCACCTTTTTCAAGAAATCCTGTAATAAGTCCGAATATCTTTTCAGGCCATTCCTTATTCCGGGCGAGGATTACTTTTCCGTCCGTCTCAACGATGGCGGCAACGACCGGTATAGGATTGTCCCAGAATACATAACCGCAGTGATTCGTTCTGCAGCAAAGGACTTCTTTCCCGTCCACAGTGTCCTTCGTTAGATCTTTTCCGCACAACGGACAATATTTGAATTCATTCATGACGTTCCCGTTCCCCCCTTTCTTCCCCTCTTACGTTAAGGTTACCCTCCTCTATTCCCTTCTATGAAATAAGGGAAGCTGTGAAAAAATTACCCTCAGTGGAAGGGCGGGTAAGGATATCGAGACGGAACGGGAAGCGAAGGCCCGATGGGCCCGGAGCTTTCCAAGTTTTACAGCGGCACCTCTTCACGTTAACTACTCACAATGAAAAACTTAGCAGCTATTGACGACTTATAGGCTTTTGATTAGGTTTACCCTCTCAAGAAAGCGCATTTGTAAAACTTTAGAGATATTCTTGCCCGTCCTCCTCCCAAATTTTTTCACAGCTTCAGGGGGAACGAAGGGGTTGAGAGAAAAGTAGCCATAGGCCTAGCTACGGCAACAACATCTCAATGAGATGAGGACCCGGCTCAGTAAATGCACTGCTCAGTTCCTGGGCGAGGTCTTCCGCAGTGCTGACAGTAACGCCCGGAACTCCAAACCCCTGAGCAATCTTTACCCAATTGAACGGAGGCCTTGTCAGTTCCGTCAGTGCCTGAGCATTCGGACCATGGGACGTATTGCCCGAATGGACCAACTCCACCTGAAGGATGCGGTAGCTCCGGTTGGAGCAGATCAGGGTAGTAACGTTTAATCCCTCACGGGCCTGCGTCCACAAACCCTGCACTGTGTACATTGCGCTCCCATCTGCCTCCAGGTTGATCACCGGCCGTTCAGGACAGGCGATCGCAGCACCCGTCGCACAGGGAATGCCCTGTCCAAGCGCCCCGCCCGTCAGGGTCATGAGGCTATATGCCGGTAGCCACACCGGCGGAGCAAAATAGAGATAGCCCGATGTGGCGGATTCATCGATAATGACTGCGTCTTCCGGCTGCACTGCCGCCAAAGTAAGACATGCTTTTTCAGCCGTGAGCTTACCTTCCGGTATTGCCTGCCGCTCCCCTCCCGCGACGAGATGATCGCCAATGGTGAAAGGCGAAGGCGCACCCAATTCGTCGGCAAGATTTTCGAGTGCCTTCACCACATTCTGCCGATCCGTACAGAGCGTCATCCTCTCTTGCTCATCGGTCAAAATTCGACTCCCGAACCCGGGGTACCCAAAGAAGGCAACCGGTTCGGGAGCCCCGGCGAGTAGTACTACCTCGTATTGCGAGATCGCTCTCGTCGCTTGCCTCGGAAAATAGGGAAGCCGCTCCACGATGGGCACCCCTGCGCCGCGCTCCATGTATCCGGGAAACATCTGAGTAAATAGACCGCATCCTATCGCCTTCTGAATGCGGACCGCTGCGTCCAGGCCCACCTTTCGCAGCGCCCTCCCCCCGAGCATGAGTGCCACCTTACGAGAACCTCGTAACCGCGAGGCAACGGCTCTAATAGCATCGGGATCGAAAGAATCAAATGGTTCACCAGAGCTCTTCAGCCTATGAGCATCACATTCGGCAAGTTGATAATCGTGGGGGACGATCAGCGTTGCCACTTGACCCAGCCGGGTAGCGGTCACCGCATCCCAGACATCTACCCCAATATCGAGAGTTGATTTGCTGGTCCGCCACCATCCTGAGACAGTCCTGGCAAGGCTCTCAATATCCATGGCAAGCGGCGGGTCCGCATCGCGGTGCCACGTAGCGTGTTCGCCCACGACGGTCAGCACGGGCGATTTGGCACGCCGTGCGTTATGCAGGTTCGAAAGGCCATTAGCAAGACCAGGCCCCAGATGAAGCAGAACCATTGCCGGTCTATCCAGCATCCGGCCATAACCATCCGCAGCACCGGCGCAAACGCCCTCGGAGAGCCCCAGAAAAGCTTTGATGCCGGTCCTTTTGTCGAGCGCCGTGACGATCGGCAATTCAGTCGTCCCGGGATTTGCAAAGCAGACCGCCACACCCGCCTCGATCAAAGTCTTTACAAGAAGCTCAGCACCGTTCATGATTATCTCCTCCCCCTCACCCTTCCCCTCTCCCCGTTGTGGAGAGGGAGGCGGTGAGGGGAAATTTCATCACCTATCGAGATTAGGATTCTCTCCGCCCTTTGCAAATTCAATGAAGACATCTTCCAGATCGGTTTGTCCTAAGGTGACTTTTTTGATTTCGACACCACCCTGGGAAAGCAAAGCGATCAGGTTCCCTAATCTCTTCTCCCCGTCATCTACGACGATCTCACAAAGGGAATCGGAAATCGTAAAATTAATCACACCCTCCGCACGAAGGAGTTCGTCTTCTTGGATCTTTCCCTTGAATTCAAGCTTTAACCGGTCTCCGATCCGAACCATTCGTTTCAATGCCTCTGCGGTTCCGGTAGTGACGATCTTTCCCTCTTTCAAAAAAGCGATACGACCGCAGAGGCTTTCTGCTTCCTTCATATTGTGAGTGGTGAGAAGGATCGTTACCCCTTTTTGTCCGTGAATTGAGAGAATCTCCTCCCGAATTCGTATGGCAACATCGGGATCGAGTCCCACCGTTGGCTCATCCAGGAAGAGAACCTTTGGATCATTGATAACGGATTTCGCCAGGGAGAGTCGCTGTTTCATACCGGTCGAGAGCTCGTCAAAGGGGATATTTTGGTATTCTCTCATGCGGAAAAGATCGATCAGCGTCTCGACTTTTGTCTCACGCTCCTTTCCTGTCAGGCCATAGAGCATGCCGTAGTAGTGAAGGTTTTCCTTTACGGTCAGACTCCAGAGGAAATTGGCATTTCCGCTGACGACATTCACCCTCGCCCTGATTTGATGTCCATCGCGGAGGCCATCCATGCCCAGGATACGAACTCTACCGCGATCCGGAAGGAGTAACGTGCAGAGAATCGACAGAAGGGTGGTCTTCCCTGCGCCGTTGGGACCCAGAATGCCAAAGATCTCCCCTTCTTCGACCCGAAGGTCAACCCCTTTCAGGGCTTCCTTCTCTCGTTTCTTCCACCAGCCCGACCGGAAGGTCTTAAAGATCCCCTCTGCCTCGATTGCGTAGGCCATTGTGCGTGTCCGTGATTCGTGTCCGTGTCCGAAGAATCTCACTTCGGATTATCATTCCGCAATCCGCACTCTAAATTCCACAATTTAAAAAGTATATTATGGAATCAGCGATTTGCCAAATGGAAATTTGAGGTCGGGGAGTCGGTGGGTTGGCTTTTTCTACAGCCTCAAGGCCGTCAGCTCCTTATGGGTTTTTCAATCATTCATCTGATATTCACCGTTAAGAGGAAATACATATTTCTCCCAGACACGGCTGACCTGCTCATCATCCCCCACGGTCCCGATCAGCATAATCTCCCGGCAAAAGTCCCTTTGATCCTTGGTCGTATTCATGCCGTAGATCTGCAAGGCAAATGAGGCGAAGTCCCTCACCATGAAATCGAATATCTGGTTGATTATGTCCTTATCCAGATTTTCAATGCCGGACTGTTCAAGAATCAATTGTCCGTAGACCACGATGGAGAACATCTCGCCAAGGGGTAACGAGAAGGAGGGATCCATATCCTGTTTCTGATCCGGATAAGCCTTGGTCAGTAACTCCTTGAAGAGTCCGATCTGCTTGATGAAGACAGCCACGTTCGGCAGATATTTATAGGAATCGAAAGTGGGTCGATAGTCGTGAAACCGGATATTACCGAGGCCTTTGGCTGGTCCCTGGTTAAATAGGAACACATCGTCTCTGGTCGAAAGGTCGGGTTGCACCGGGGGATAATCAGCAGGATCGAAAAAATAATTCTTCATGAACTTGCGAATAAGCTGAATGTTGACGTGCACAGTGCCCTCAAGCTTGGACGGACCTCGAATGTCGCTGGCGCCCATGGAGAAGTAGGTGTCCTTCTCAAAACCCTTTGCGGCAATGACATCCCATAGCAGATTGATAACCTCTTCGGCCTGAAGGGTGACCTTCATCTTGCTCGTGGGATTGTAAAGGAGATAACGCCGGTCCTTTTCACCGGCATTCCGGAAATAATCGGTGGCCCGGCGCTGGTAGAGCTTCATCCCTACCAGGCGGAGCCAGGCCTCCATAAAGTTTTTTCTCACATGCGACATATCGGTAACGCGAAGGCCATAGAGGATACGGTTGGAGGCATGGGTGATGGCCTCGTAGAAGCAATGCTCAGTCACTCCGGTGGAAGCCGGGCCGATATTGAATTTCCCGATATTGACCGTATTAAGGGCGGCATCCCAAGCCTCCGAACCCCGCGAGAGGAGGTCTTCTTCCCTAACGGGGTAATCATGGAGCGCGAAGTTGGACACATACTCCTGGTGGGAAATGACGTTCTTTTTTAACTCGTAGGCTTTATGGCGGTAATTGGTGACGAAGAAGGCATAGTCATCTGTGCCGTCTTTTATTTTACCCATGGTCGAAACCATCTCGGCCTCGTTCCCGTTTCCGATGTAGTATTTCTCTCCATTGGCAACCCAGGTTCCGTCGCCTTTCGGCGTAAGGGCCATCTCTGTCGAATAGATGTCGGCGCCGTGCGCCCGTTCGGAGAGGCCGAAAGCAAAGATCGCTCCTTCCCTGAGAAGCCTGGCCGCTTTCTGCTTGGCCTTCTCATTCTTACTCATCCAGATGGGCCCCAAGCCGAGAATGGTCACCTGGAAGCAATACCAGTAACCCAGGCCATAAAAGGCCAGGAGTTCGCTGTAGGCGTTGTTGCGGGCCGTATCCCAACGGCAATCCGAATCACCGTCACCATAAGCCTTGGGTGTAAGCAACTTGGAAAAGATTCGTTCTTTTTTGATAAAATCGACAAACTCCTTGTACCAGACCTTCTTATTGAAATCCTCGAGGAGCCTGCCCTTCCCCATGCTTTCGAAGAATTGGATTGTCTTTGTCATAATGGGTCGCGAATTTCCATCGACCATCAGGCCTGTGTATTTTTTAGGTTGAAGCAGGAAGTTCATTTTTCCGTCCTTTCCTGATCCATCGGTCATTTTCTAAAGTTAAGGCAATTAATGGTCCAGGGAAAAAACCTGACAGGGCCTGGTCTCAGCTTTTGAAAAAGTTTTGTTGATTGTTGAGGTCTGACCCTCTTAACTCTTGCTCGCCCAAATTCTGCCTTTCATTCCGGTCCGCTTTAAGGTAAACTATAACGCATGAGCAGGTTCTATACAACCGAGACCGCGGCCGAGTACCTCGGAGTGACTCCAGCAAGGGTACGGCAACTAATCATGGAAGGCCGGCTCAAGTCTGAAAAATATGGGCGCGACCATTTGATTCATGAGGTTGACCTAGAAGAGTATACCGCAGGTGGGAAGAAAAAACCTGGGCGACCAGTGAAAAATAACTTGCGCGTGCGTTAGAATTATGTATAATAGTGGTATGAAAACAAAACGAAAGTCTCCCGGCGGGAGGGCAACGACAGAACTGGTGTTCTCGGCCTATGCCGGGGACAACAGTGAAGTTTTCCCTCATGTTTTGAGATTGCATGTGCCCCGTGGGACCAAAGTAGCAGACGTCACTTTCGGCAGGGGCGTGTTCTGGAAGAACATCCCTCCTGACGAGTTTAGACTCCTTGCAACCGACATCAAGACAGGTGTTGACTGTCGGAATCTCCCCTATCGCGACGGGGAAATTGACTGCGTCGTTCTCGATCCTCCATACATGGAGGGACTATACCGAAGCGACGATTCATTTGCAGGGAACGGGACGCATTCCTCCTTCCGCGAACATTACTCAAACGGCGACAGGCCAACCGAACTTGGTAGCAAATGGCATGACGCAGTGCTTGAACTCTACGTGAGAGCAGCCATTGAGGCAAGGCGCGTCTTGAAGCCAAATGGTATATTGATCGTGAAGTGTCAGGATGAGGTGAGTGCCGGAATCCAGCGCATGACCCACGTGGAGATTATTCTTAATCTTATGCGCCTGGAGTATTATGCCAAGGACATCTTCGTGATTGTCAGGCGCAACAAACCTGGTGTTACCCGTGTTATTAAGCAATTGCACGCAAGAAAGAACCATTCCTATTTTCTTGTATTTCAGCTCGGGGCAACCAAGTCCAAGCTTAACTCTATCAATATTATGCGCGACCTAACAGACGTTCGAAAAGCGGCATTGGGCTTTCAATATAAGGTGGATGTAGAGGCCAAGATACCGGCATTAGCGTTGCGAGAAGCTGCCGCCGAATGGAAACGGGATACTTCTGGAAATTGCTCCGGGGAAGATCCTCGTTCAAGGCGAAGGCGAACCGCCAGGTCTCATCGAAAGAAAAAAGGTTAACCGCGATTATATCGAATTCACCGACAAGCAAGCAGGTGGTTTCGATTTTCTTCCCACCCCGAAGTCTCACTGTTCTTCGGTCACTTGCGTCACATTGATACTTACCTTCGTATCCCTCCTCCGTTTTCCTGATACTGTTTGTCTGGAGTGATTTACACTCAATTTTGAACTCTCGACCTTTGAAGGTGACTGTCAGATCGCCTTTTCTGGATCGGTCGTGGTTGTCTGACTTTTGGACCTTGTCGAAAACCCGGTCTGAAAAGTGCATCTTACGCAATTTGTATTCGGCTATGTACCCCAACATCAGGCCTCGCATACTTGGATTCTCTTGAATGATTTCGGCTAGTTCCTGCTCGGTCAGTCCCCATCGTTTTAGAATGCTCTGGCGTTGCTTAGGTGACATACATTTTCTCCGTTTCTATCTTTTTTAGCGGAACCAACGAAATTAGTGGTGATTTAAGCCCTGGCTGAATTGCTTACGAGGTTCTTTTGTTCTTCAAATTGTTTGCCTGCTCAATTAGTTTCCGAATGAAGACAGCGTCCATCTCGCCGGTTGACAAACGGAGCTCAGGATAGTTGCCCCACCCTTCCGGTATCATTTTTCCGTCTCTATCTCTGTAATTTCCTTTCCGCAACCAAATCGTTATACTCTTCTTTGTAGGTTTGACCCATATCAATCCTCTCCCACCGGTGTAAAAACATACCATGGACTTTTTTACTCTTTCCTCCACCTCTGAGTTAACTTGATATACCGTCTGCTTGATCATCATGTAGGCTTCTCTGACTTCATCTTCAACCGAGTTAAGTATATCATTCTCATTGAATACCTTAATTTCGGTGCGAACTTTCTTTATAGCTTTGCTCGCCCTTGAAATCGAACCTAAACTTGCTGTGGTCTATTGAGATCTTATCTTATTGTAGGCAATGGTATCATTGGAGTACAAGTGAACCTCCCAGAGTTCAATCGGGAGATCCTTGAAGTTTACAGCTTCTATCTGGTAAGGAGTAAACGAAGGAGATACAAAAATTACCTTCGATTGCGACCAGTCAAAATCCTCTTTCCTGGACGATAATTTTGTATTTTCGTTATATGCTAGGACAAAATCCGCCTTATTATTCAGCATCAAGGATAAGTAAGCATATCCTTGGTCGATTATGCTAAAATTTTGATCCTTCTTATATTCGATTATCACGAAAGATTCCGCTTCCTCATCAAAACCAATCGTATCCAAGCGAAAATTTCCTACAGAAAATTCAGAGCAAACAAACTTAAGTCCGAAAATTGCGTCAAGGTTTCGCTCAGTTATGTTTTGAATCGCCTTTTCACTTGGGAAAGAAATAAGCTTCACGGGACTAAGTGTTTTGCCTGAAACTCCAAATATAGGCATTTATCTTTCCTTTCTACTTTTCATCTCACAACTCATTTTTAAGTTTACCCTATACACGAAAGGATTATATGTACCTGAAAGAAAGGTGTCAAGCTATTTGAGGTTTACAGCATTCCCCCCGGGTGGGTGGATTTGAAGAAATGATGGACTTATGTATTATAATTACTAAGGTGTCTATAGTTGAGCAGAAATATTCTTCTGAAAATCTCCCCTAACCCCTCTTTACCAAAGAGGGGGAACCCCTCCCTTTTGTAAAAGGAGGCAGGGCCTACGTAATTATTGAGTAATAATTCGATGGAAAAGTTTATCGAGATTATCGGAGCAAAGTCTCACAACCTCAAGAATATCAACTGCAAAATCCCGAGGGGGAAGATCACTGTCATCACAGGTGTCTCTGGGTCGGGCAAATCAACCCTTGCTTTCGACACTCTCTTCGCGGAGGGCCAGAGACGTTACATTGAATCTCTCTCCACCTATGCCCGGCAATTTTTAGAGAAGATGGACCGGCCTGATGTCGAGGCCATCCATGGAATTCCTCCTGCCATCGCCATCGAACAGAAAAACAGTGTCAAGAATGCCCGTTCAACGGTTGGAACAGCATCTGAGATCTATGACTACCTCAGGCTTCTCTTCGCCAAGATCGGCGAAGTCTTCTGCCCGGATTGCCACATCAAAGTCTCAGGAGATACTGTGGAGAGCGTCGTAGAACAGATCTTGAGTCAACTTAAAGGAGTGAAAATCTTCATCCTCAGCCCGGTTTCTCTGGATGATTCCCAGGAAAGGGAGTTTAAGGTAAACCCCGTTAGAAATTCCAGTCGTTCCGACTCGAAACCAAGCGGTGCATTAAACCCTGCCGCAAATGTTCTAAAATCTAACCCCGCTTCAGAGCAGCCGGACATTATTTCTAACGGGGTAAAAGACCTCATAAAAAATGGCTATTACCGAATTTGGGAAGAAGGACAAATTCTCGATCTCACCAGCCTGTCTGCTTCAGAAATTGAACAAAGGTTTTCCCCCTCACCCTCTTCCCTGCCTACCGGCAGGCAGGCTCTCCCACCAGGGGAGAGGGGAATGAAGAGGGAAAAGAACACTCTCTCTGTCCTGATTGACCGCCTTATCTCAGAAGATAAGGAAAGATCAAGGCTCTCCGAAGCCAGCCAAAAAGGGTTTCAGCTGGGGAACGGCGTAGTTGAAGTAATCACCGAGAACGGTGAAAAGATAACTTTTAACCGGAGTTTCTCCTGTAATCGCTGCGGACGAAACTTTTCAGAGCCTGAGCCCCTTCTCTTCTCGTTTAACAGCCCTCTCGGGGCCTGCCGTGTATGCCAGGGTTTTGGCAGGATTATTGGGATCGATTGGCAGAAGGTGATCCCGGACCCGAAAAAAGCCCTGAAAGAAAAACCCTTTGCTCCCTGGAACACGCCCGCTTACGAAGACCTGTACGAATACTTATGGGAGGCCTGCCGGAGATACAAGATTCCAACCCAGAGACCCTTTGAAGAGCTTCTCCCTCACCAGAAGGAGATTTTAATCAACGGGAAAGGGGAGTTCATCGGGCTAAAAGGATTCTTTGAATGGATGGAGGGAAAGCGATACAAAGTCCACTACAGGGTGTTTTTGAGCAAATACAGGGCCTATACCCCCTGCCCCACCTGCCACAATACGCGACTCAAAGAAGAAGCGCTCTATGTGTTTCTGGCGGGAAAGAATATTGCTGAGCTTTGCGACATGCCTATTTCTAACCTCCAGATGTTCTTCAGAAGAAAGTCGGAGAGCGTCTGCTTAAAGAGATTAACGACCGAATCGGATTCATGGTGGATGTCGGACTGGGATACCTAACCCTCTCCCGCCAAACCCGAACTCTCTCCAGCGGCGAATATCAACGGATCACATTGGCAAAATCGCTCGGTTCCGCTTTGACAGAAACTCTCTATGTCTTAGACGAGCCGAGCATCGGCCTCCACGCAAGGGATACCCATCGTCTCCTCCGGTCCCTCCGGAAGTTACGGGAAGGAGGAAACACGCCCGTCGTGGTAGAACACGATCCTGATGTGATACGAGCAGCGGATGAAGTCATTGACCTCGGCCCAGGCGCCGGGAGATGGGGAGGCTCTGTGGTCTTTCAAGGGGGGCTGGAATCTCTCTTGCAAGACCAGGATTCCATTACAGCTCGTTACCTGAGAGACGGAACATCCCCTGCTCAAACCAGATCTCTTAGAAAACTGCAGAGGTGGATTTTCATCCGCAATGCAAGGGAGCACAATCTTAAAGGAATCGATGTCAGAATTCCTTTGGGTGTGATGGTCTGCATCACAGGCGTCTCCGGAGCCGGGAAGACTACTCTGGTTCATAATATTCTTTATGCAGGAGCGAAGGGCAACGGAAACTCAGGGTTTGAAAAGGGAGCGTTTGACTCCATCGAAGGATTAGAACAGATCCAAGATCTCATCCTGGTCGATCAGTCACCCATCGGGAAAAGCATCCGGTCCAACCCCGCCACTTATGTCAAGGTATTCAGCGAGATTCGCGATCTCTTTGCACAGACACGAGACGCCAAGAGATACGGGTTCAAACCACGCCACTTCTCTTTCAACACCGAAGGCGGCCGATGTGAAACCTGCCAGGGCGCAGGGTTTCAAGTCCTCGACATGCAATTTTTAGAGGACGTCACCATCACCTGCGAAACGTGCGAGGGGAAAAGATTCCGACCCGAAATTTTGAAAGTGAGGTATCGAGAGAAGAACATCTCGGAAGTCTTAGACATGACGGTCGATGAAGCCATCGCTTTCTTCCAGGGCCACAAACGGATCCTTTCGAAACTTCAAATCTTGAAAGATGTCGGCTTGGGTTATCTCACCCTGGGCCAGTCCACCAATACGCTGAGCGGAGGGGAATCGCAGCGTCTGAAGCTGGCTCTGCATATCGGTCAAAGCCGTGAAGAAAAAGCTCTCTTTATTTTTGATGAACCTACCACAGGTCTTCATATGGCCGACGTTGAACTTCTTCTGATGACCTTCGAGAAACTTCTATCCCAGGGCCATTCGCTGATCGTGATTGAGCACAATCTGGACCTCATCCGATGCGCAGACTACATCATCGATCTGGGTCCTGAAGGAGGGGAAGAAGGGGGGAGGATCATTGCGGAAGGCGATCCAAAAACGATCATGGCCTCAAAGCAGTCGTATACCGGACAGTTTCTGAGACAACGCCTCCTAAAAACGAATGATAGTGCTTAGTGATGGTGAGAGGCCAAAGCTAAACCCCATCACTATCACCACCACACTCACTTTTTATATCTCTGTACGTTGCTTCATACAGCTGAGCATCTGCTCGAGGCGATTCCGCTCAAACCCCACCATCACCTCGTTGCATGCCGAAATGACCGGAACGCTTCGTGCGCCCGAAATCTTCACCATTTCATCTAATGCAGCCCGGTCCTTGGTCACGTCGTATTCTGTAAATTTGTAGCCTTTTTGCGAAAGAAACTCTTTCGCCATCTTGCAATAGGGTCAAGTCGGTGTCGAATAAACTTTGATTTCGTCTTCTGCCATGGGGATTCCTCCTTGTTCATTTATCGATTTACAAATATTCTTTATTTTTACACACATCTCCTCTGAATTGTCAATGGATGTTTTTTCTGTTTTTCCCAAATCCGCAATTCCTGGTCTCACCCTCACCCTGCCCTCTCCCTTGAAGGGAGAGGGGAAAGGAAGGCTCCACCCTCACCCTGCCCTCTCCCTCAAGAAACTGATCACAACTGTAGGGGCTTGATTTATCAAGCCCGCCAATACGGTTTAATGAATTGAGCCCCTACAACATATTGCGTGTGTCCATTCGGTAAATCATATCCCCCGGCAGAGCCGGGCGCTTACCTAAGTGCTAATTATATTGTACCGCAATTTCCAGATTTTCTTTCTGAAATTTTAGGCTATAATGTCTACCATGAATTCTATGGGAAGCCAATCGTCTGCTCTCAGAGTGTCAAAACCCGAAAACCTCCAAAGGGCAGCGCAAGACTTTCGTTATCTCCTGAACCGGCGATATCCCAGGAAATCTGCTCTCGAACTCGTGGGGAATCGATACGGGTTAACTTTCGATGAGCGACACCTTCTCCATCGGGGAGTTTTTTCAAATACGGACTCCCAAGCGAGACGAAAGAAGAGAATTTCCATCAATCAAATTCGAGGGAGAGACCTGGCCATCGATGGTCACAATGTCTTGATTACCATTGAAGCTGCCCTGTCCGGCCGTGCTCTGGTTCTTGCAGACGACGGTTTTGTTAGAGATATCTCCGGCCTTTCCGGAAGTTTCAAAAAGACGATAAAGACCGAGGAAGCCTTTCGTTTCATTCTCGTGGCGTTGAGGAAATGGAAACCCCGTAAGATCATCTTCCTTTTCGATGCTCCAATCAGCATGAGCGGTAGATTGGCTGAGGAGGTTAGAGATCGATTGAAGCAAGAGAATCTTTTAGGAGATGCCACCGCGGTAAAGGTTCCGGAGAGGATTCTAATTGGGTTCTCCGGAATTGTTGCCACCAGTGACACAGCAATCATAGACCGATCTAATAAAGTGCTGGATCTGGCTGGTTATATCGTGCGGAGACATTTGTGTAATCGGAAACATGTAGCTGTGATTCGATTAAGGTAGCTAAGTAGTGTTTTTCCATAAACAATATATTCCGCCATGCCGGACTTGATCCGGCATCCAGAAGGTCTC
>Ga0335081_10002050_pt1 | contig 31811 bp, 25 predicted proteins | sample Lox_Sample_35_FD_206713 | JGI IMG/M metagenome (GOLD analysis project Ga0335081, IMG submission 206713) | Soil microbial communities from Loxahatchee National Wildlife Refuge, Florida, United States - Lox_Sample_3.5 | ecosystem: Environmental > Terrestrial > Soil > Wetlands | place: USA...
CCCAGAAGAACCGGGGAGAGGCCTTCATTCCCTTCAGGGTTCGGATCATAAGGAGTGAATCCGAAAGATAAGACGCAAAGAGCATGGCGTCCGGTTTGGCTGCAACGAGGGTCTGTGCTTCGGAAGACAGATCAGGCGAGTTCCCGGCATAGAGCAGTCCCTTTACAATATTGAATCCGTACTCCTTGGCAAACTTCTCAAGGTCCTTGGCGACACTGGCCCCCCATTCCGTATTTTCGCAGGCATAGGCCAGGTTCTTGAGCTGGGCCTTGGGAACAGCCTTCACCCCCTTGACCTTCCCCTCGGTTAACCCTTTGAGAAGTTCAAAGAGGTCTTTGTCAAAATATTCGTCATGGGGAGTGGTGCGCCAGAACCATTTGAACCCCCTCTTGGTGAGATCGGGAGAGGTCGAGGAGTCATTGATCATCGGAATTTCGTAACGCTCGGCCACCGCACTGACGGTCTTGGTCACAGCGCTGTTGTAAGCACCCATCAACCCAACCACCTTTTCATCGAGGATCAACCGTTTGGCCAGATCCGCGCCGCGGTCGGGTTCTCCTCGATGATCCGCAAAGATCAATTTGATCTTGGCATGCCCCAGGCTTGGAATGCCTCCCCATTTCGCCATGGGGATGTCGACACCAGAATTCTTTTCGTTGACCAAGGTTTCCGCCGTGAATTCCGCGGCTCTCTGCAGGTCTCTTCCAATCGTTGCCAAGGCCCCGGAAAGAGGATAGATCACACCGATCTTGATCTCCTTCTCGGCAGCCCATAGAGGGGAACGAACCATCAAGATAGATAAAACCAAAACGGAAAGAACAATGAAAAATCTCTTGCTTGTCTTCATACATGCCTCCTTCCAACAAAGAATTATTTCCAAAGTTCTAACGAAAATCTTTGTTCTTTTTCACCTCCTTCTTTCTTAACGTCCCTCCACTACCCAACTCGCCGTAATTTTATCCATTTCATGTCCTGGATGTCAATATTCGGAGGGGAAGAAAATACTTCACGCTCCTGAGATGTCTGCCCTTTTTCAGAAATCGCAATCTGGAGTTGCCTTTATTCTCCTTTCTTTGTAAGATGAGACCGGATAAGAGCATGCCACAATGAGCTTAAACCCGTTCATCAGAAAAAAGGAATTAATTGACCTAACGACTCGGTTAGTTCAGATCCCCACCGAAAACCCACCCGGAAATGAGAAAGCGGCCGCGAAATTTCTGAAGCCTCTCCTCGCAAAGATGGATTTCAAAGCGAAAACCGTTCTCTCCCCGAAAGGAAGATGGAATATCGTTGCCGAAAGAAGATGGGGAAGGGGTGGAAGAACGCTGGCCTTCAACGGCCACTTGGATGTGGTCCCTGCTGGCAACCCTTCCCAATGGAAATATCCTCCTTTCGAGGGAAGGCTTTCTAAGGGAAGGATCTACGGTCGCGGGGCATCGGACATGAAGAGCGGGATTGCTTCTTTCATCCATGCCCTCTCGATGATTGACCGTTCGAAGATCCGTCCCGATCAAGGCGCTGTCGTTCTCCATCTGGTTTCGGATGAAGAATCCCATGGCCATCAAGGGATGGGGTTCTTGACTCAAAAGGAAGGAATCCGGGGGGATGCCGCTCTTGTCGGGGAGCCTACAGACCTCCAGCCCGTGATCGCTCAGAAGGGGGCCCTTTGGCTCAGGATCACTACTCTCGGAAAATCGGCTCACGGTTCAAGGCCTCATCTGGGTGTGAATGCCGTAGAAAAAATGATGAAACTGATGGAGCGATTAAGATCGGTCCCTTTAGAAAAGGAACACTCTTTGCTTGGAAAACCCACGCTCAGCATCGGAACGATTCAGGGCGGGACAAAAATCAATGTCGTCCCCGATCGATGTGAGATCGAAGTGGATCGAAGAATGTTGCCAGGCGAGAAGAAGGAAGAAGCCTTAAGACAGATGAAAGAGACTCTGGATTCCCTCTGCTCACAAGATTCCTTTTTTCAATACCGAATGGAGGAAATTGATTTCGCCGAGCCCTCTTTTGTCGATTCTGAAGAGGAGATTGTCAAAATTGCCGTAGACGCCATCCAGGAGGTAATGGGAAAGAGACCATCGCTCAGGGCCTTCTCCGGGTTTACGGATTCCCGTTTTTATATCAACCATTGTCACATCCCGACCCTCGTCTTCGGACCGGGAGCGGTGGATCAGTCCCATACGACCGACGAATCCGTCGAGGTGGAGGCCTTGGTTCAGGCTGCCCGTATCTATGGACGGATTCTCATCAACTATTTATCCCACTAGAGATTCATCGTTTTCTCTTCGAGACGATGACGCGATTTTTCAACGTCCTCTCAACCTTATTCAAAACTTCCTCGAAGATGGTGAGCGCGGTGTCCGCCTGTTTCCGGGTGATGATCAGGGGCGGGCTGAAACGGATGACATTCTCTCCGGCTCCTAATATGAGCAGCCCCTTTTCAAAACAGCCCCGGATAATCTTGCTTCTCTCTTCGATTGCCTTTTCCTTCGTCCGCCGGTCTTTCACCAGTTCTATCCCGATCATCAAACCTTTTCCGCGCACGTCGCCCATCAGAAGGAATCGTTTCTGGAGATCCCTTAGCTTTTCGAGAATGTAGGCCCCCACGCGCCCGGCGGTTTCAATGAGCCCCTCCTCAAGAAGGTCGATCGTCGTCAGGGCGGCCCGGCAGCTGATGGGATTTCCGCCGAAAGTGCTGGCATGAGAACCAGGAACCCAATCCATCACCTCGCTCTGTGAAACCGTAGCCCCCAAAGGCATCCCGGATGCGATTCCCTTTGCAATGGCGATGATATCCGGCACAACTCCCCAGTGCTCAATCGCCATCATCTTTCCAGTCCTTCCCATTCCACTCTGAACCTCGTCATCCACAAAGAGGATTCCAAACTCCTTGGCCAGGTCGTAAAGCTTTTGATGAAATTCGGGCGGAGGGACGATATAGCCACCCTCTCCTTGAATGGGTTCAACAAAAATGGCTGCCACTTCCTCAGGTGGGATACTCCGTTTGAACAGATCTTCTCGAATCCAATCGACACAGGCTGTGCTACAACCGGGATATCGCTGATGATGATAAGGGCAACGGTAACAATACGCGTAGGGAACATGGGTAATCCCTGGGACGAGCGGATAGAATCCTTTCTCGTGAACCACTTTGCTGGCCGTTAAAGAAAGGGCGCCCATGGTCCTCCCGTGAAAAGCGCCAAGGAAGGCCAGAATTCGAGGCCGCTTGGTATGGTAATGCGACAGTTTGAGAGCTGCCTCGATGGCTTCGGCGCCAGAATTACCGAAGAAGACCCTCTTTTCTTTTGGCCCGGGGGTGATCTCGGAAAGCCTGGCGGCAAGGCTCGACTGGAGACCGTAGTAGAAATCGCTGCCGGACATATGGATGAGTTCTTGGGCCTGGCGATGGATCGCCTTAACCACTCTCGGATGGCAATGGCCGGTATTGCAGACAGCAATCCCTGAGGTAAAATCGAGGAATCGATTTCCATCCACATCCTCTACCCAGGCTCCTCTCGCTTTCTTGACAACGAACGGATAAACGCGCGTGTAAGATTGAGAGACGAATTTTTGATCCTTTTGCAGGATCTTCTTGGCTTCAGGCCCGGGGAGTTTACCGATAATAGAAGGGAACAAGTACTCTTTTCTCGCCATCCCTTTCCTCAAATCTATCTAAATAGTAGATAGTTTTTGCTGACGAGTCAATTAAAATCCACGCAAGATCCACGCAAGACCCTGCAGGCGGGGACAAGGAATGAGATAGTGAACATGTTAGGTTGGAGGAATGAAAATTTTATTTTTTATCCGAGGGATCTCCGGTCTCGGTCGACAAGAGGTAGGCCAGATTGTCTAAGATCGTAGTAAAAAAGACATCCTTCACCACAAAGCCCGCGGGAACCGCAACTTGCGCCGGTGCGAAATTGAGAATCCCCCTCACCCCCGCCTCCGCCAACAAATTGGCTACGCCCTGGGCCTCCGAAGGAGGGGTCGTGATAATCCCAATTTCAATCTTCCTGTCCTTTACTACCTCTTTGAGGCGGTTGATGTGTAAGATCTCTGCCGGCTTACCCAATTTCTCCGAAACTCTTCCAATCACTTTCGAAGGGTCGATATCGAAGGCCGCAACGATTTTATAATTCTTTTTTAGAAAATCTTTATACGACAGAAGGGCGGAACCCAAATTCCCGATGCCGACCAGTGCCATCTTCCACTCTTTGTTCGATCCCAGTATCTTCTTAATATTACTGAGTAAATCTTCCACATAATAGCCTACGCCCCGAATCCCGAATTCACCAAAATAGGCCAAGTCCTTCCTTACCTGGGCGGCATTCACAGCGCATTTCTTGGCCAGTTGTGCTGAAGAAACCACCTTTTCTCCCTTTTCCTCCATCTCCTCTAAGCACCGGGAGTATCTTGATAATCTCCTGATGGTCGCCTCGGGAATTTTCTTGTACTTCAGTTTTGTGACCCCTTTCACAAATTTAGAGAAAAAATATTAAATTCTCACGGTTTTGTCAAGTATATCTTTGATGACCCGGATCCTTACCCTCACATCTTCCCCTGGGCAACATCTTGCTTCCTCCTGGCGATTTGTTCGATTGCTTCATCCAGCCTTCGATTGGCAAATTCCAATAATTCCTCCGCATACTCCAGATTGTGGGCTCCCTTTCCGTTCTTGGCCAAATTGTAATTGAACTCCGCTTCTCCGTACAACTTTCGATAGACAAAGGTGTGACCTCCCCGGCGCTCAATCCGATCAATCTCTTCTTTGACCCGGGCGAGCTTCGGGTCCAGTTCCTTCAGCATATTTTCAGAGGTTGCCTTCCATCGGACGACCATCTCACCATAGCTCTGGTCATGACATTCGATGCAACGTTTCTTGATTGCATCGAAGGTTCCCTTCTTTTTCGCCAAGACATTCTGGTGACAATCGACGCATTCCACCACATCCAGCTTATTGCTCGGCCTCTCCTTGACACCGATGCCTCCCTTTCCCTGAATGAGCCTTCTGATGTTCACATGACAATCTTCACACTTGACTTTGTTGATCTCCCTCCCGTGGTGGCATCTGGCGCAGGTTTTCATAAATGTTTTGCCGTGCTTTTCGCGGGGAGCATGGCAATCCAGACACTTCAGCCCGTTACCTTCGATATGGGTCTCATGGGAAAATTTGATATCGTTAAAAGGTACGGTTCGCCTCTCTATTCCGACATGACAGAGACTTGCGCAACTCATCCGGGTTTGAAATTCCTGTGGCTTGTAATCTTTATCAATCATCGCTAACGCTTGCTCCGTCTTGTTGCTCGATGCGTTGAGGAGTTTGAAGGCGTATTCGATATTGTGAACCCCATTGCCCAGAAGGACGAAGCTATAATTGTGTCGGGCCTCGTTGAGAAGGTTTCGAGCCCTTCTCAAAGGGGCCGGGCTTCCGTTGGCCTTCTCGAAATCGTACAGGGCTTTCTGAACGTTAAAAATCCTTTGGTTCGTCTCATTCTCGGTTTTGGCCAAAAGGCGTTTCCATTGCTTCAGGGTCTCATCGAATCCCTCTCCATGGCAGTCGACACAGGCCTCACCGATGGCCCTTTCGACATAGTTTGAGGTATGAAGTGCAGCCTGGCTTTCCTCGCCTTTTCGATGGCAGGCGATGCAGTCCACGTTGGTGGTAAACATGAGGCTGGGAGAGTCCGGGACGCCAATCCCTCCGGTTCCCCGGTAGAATTCTCTCGGCCCCAAATGCATCTCCTTGCTATGGCATTTATCACAGTTGGAGGGGGTATGAACGATCGTGGGAATCGGTCCGATTTCATGACGAAGAGGAGTGTGACAATTTGAGCATTCGATCTTATGGCCCGTGACATGATTTTTATGTATAAATTCGGAAGTGTATTTTGAGCTCAGAATAACAGGCTCATTATGACATTCAAGACATTTTCCCTCCGGTACGTGGCCGTCCCCCTGAACCACGCTGAGATGGCATCTCTCGCAAGCCACCCCTCTCGCGATGTATTTCCTGTGATTGAAATTCCATCCCTTGACCTGAATGTCGCCCTTCGGCTCGACATGGCAGGACGTGCAGCCTCCTATGGCGCACGAAATACATTCGTCTTCCCCCTTTGCGCCTGCCTTATAGTAGTGACAGATGAAGCAGTTGATCTCGTGAACCGTGAGATGCAACCCCTGAACAAGTTGAGCATGGCAGCTCGCGCAACGGAGCTTCATCCCCCTTCTCAGCTCGCCTAAATGCTTTCCGTGCGAGAACGCCACATTCTTATAGATCATATCTCCCTGGAGGTCTTCGGTCCTATGACATCCGTTCTGGAGACAGCTCGCGTCGCTGATCTGCGCGTGAGGCGCGCTCGGCCTCTTCCCCGACAGGAAGTATGCCAATGACACTTGGCCGTCCACCCATTTCCCCTTGAGATGGTTGAGGAACCCGGGCTCATAGTGGCACTTCGTGCAGGCCACGTGCCGATGGCTGGAGGTTCTCCACGAATCCATATAGACATTCATCTGATGACAGAGCCCGCAGAAGGTAGAACTCTCTGTAAATTTGAGCAGGCCTACGAAGATGACAAAAAAAACGAAGATACAAAAAACAAGAAAGATCTTGATCGCCTTGAGATGAGCTTGAGTGCCTCTTCTCGCCTCATCGAAGAAGTCGATCCAAAAGACCTTGACCAGGTCATAAAGATTTCTTATAGTTCCCATGTGAAGTCTCCCACCAAGTTCCAATTCTACAATCTTTTGAAATTATTTCAAGTGCAACTTTCCTCTGCTTAGGTTGTTATTTTAGAAAAAGGAGCAGGGGCTAAGGGGATAGGGAAAATTGGGGAGTCGTTTCGTGAAAAAGGTTTTTGGATTTAACGGAAGATGGATCTTCTTCTCAACTACCTCGCTGTGCCTCGTCCTTTTACTTGGAAAGGTCGATTCCCTTCTCGCCCAAAGAGAAGAAAACCCTCTGGAACAGAGGGAACAGAAGCTGAAGGGCTTCCGGGAAAGGAGAGATCGATTCTTTAAGGAAGACCCTCAATCGCCCTTAAAGGAAAGGGACAGAAAAAAATTTACCGGCCTTATTTACTACGCGGTCGACCTGAAGTATGCGATGACCGGACGCATCGAAAAATATCCAACCGAACCCAGGCCTCTTTACGTCACGCTCCCCACAAATAAAGAGCAGGGCCGAAAATACGTGAAATACGGCCGATTCAAATTTCATTTGGATGGAAAGGAGTTTGTGCTACAAATCTACCGGCGTTTAGCCAGCGACGAGCTTTTCCTTCCCTTCAAGGATAAGACTTCAGGAATGGAAACCTATGAGAAGGGACGCTATCTTTATATCGAGCCGATGCCTGGCGGAAGGGTGTTGATCGATTTCAATCGCGCCTACAATCCGTTCTGTCATTTCAATGAAAAATATACCTGCCCTTATGCCCCGGAAGAGAACTGGCTCGACATCGCCATTCGAGCTGGCGAAAAGCGCTTTCGATGATCACCTCACCCGCCCCTCTCCCCTCAAGGGATAGGTGGAGGGCAGGAGGGATGGATTGAAATTCAGAAGAATTTTATTTTCGATGACAGCAGGGCTCCTCTTCTTTTTCGCTTTCGCACAAGCAGCTCCCAAAGTCCAGTTCAGCATCGTCTACACGAATGACGTGATGGCTGAGGTCGAGCCTTGCGGCTGACTCAGAAACCCTCTTGGCGGCGTTGCCAAGAAATCCACTCTTATCTCCCAGATGAAGAAGGAAAGGAGGAAAATCCTCCTCCTCGACACCGGAAACCTCCTTTTTCGAAAGCCTCCTCAGACCGAAGCCAAACGCAGCGACGCCCTTCTCCGTGTTAACCTCCTCATCCATGCCTATAACCAAATGGGGTATGATGCCGTCAATGTGGGGGAGAAAGACCTGATGATGGGGTTTAAATTCCTCTCCGAAGTGAGCCCGAAGGCGAAATTCCCCTTCGTTTCAACCAACCTCGTGGACAAAGAAACTGGAAAGTGTATCTTCAAACCTTATGTGGTCAGAGAGATCGTCGGGCTGAGGGTCGGCATACTGGGTCTTCTGGACGACCAATTCGCTCCCACCCTCCAACAGAAAAACCCGGGATTAACCGTTGCCCAGCCTGTCGTGGCATTAAGGGCGGCGATGAAAGGATTGAGGGAAAATTGTGACCTTATTGTCGTCCTCTCCCAGCTGGGGGAATCAAAAGATAAGAAGTTAGCCAGGGAAGTTCACGAAATCGATCTGATCTTGGGAGGAGGGGGCGAATCGAGAAGGACGGTAATGGAAGAAGAAAACGGGACGGCCATTTATCGATTAGAGCCGAGAGGGGGATATTTGGGCCGGGTGGATTATTCTATAAACGACACGAAGCGACCCATTAAATTTACGATTTCTGGCGAGCGGGAAGAGCTACAGAAGAAATTAGAAAGACTGGTCTTCCATTCAACGCAAATTAAGAGAGAGATGGCCGAGGCCGGAAAACGGGATGAAATCAAAGCGAAAGAATTGAGTTTCTTGGAGTCAAAGCAAAAGGAATTGGAAAAGACCCTTCGTGGTCTCGGAGATAGGAATCTTTACCGACACGTCCTCATTCCCGTACAGATGTCCATACCGGACGATCCGAACACCCGTAAAGAATTAGAAATTTATCGGACCGAATCGGCAAAGCTGTATAAGCCCAACGTAGCGGTAGAGGCCGGAAAGGATTTGTCAGAGAAAGAGAGGATCGCCCGAATTCCTAAAACAAGCCCTTTTGCGGGAGCGATCTCGTGCAAAAGATGTCACGAGGTAAACTATAGAAATTGGCTAAAGACCAAACATGCCAGGGCCTCTCAGACGATTGCTGCCTCTCCAAAATATGCCCAGGAGGAGTGCCTGATGTGTCACTCAACGGGCTATGGGAAGATGGGAGAATACATCACCGTTTCAGAAATTCCCTTCTACCTTCAGGGCGTCCAGTGTGAAGCCTGCCACGGAGAAGGTAAGGACCATCCAGAAAAGGGGGCGGTAAAGAGGAAGGTAACCCTTGGCATCTGCCGAAACTGCCACACCAAAGACCGAAGCCCCACTTTCAATTATGGGGCCTACCTTGAAAAAATCGGCTGCAGGGTTTCCAAGTGAATTGCGGATTGCAGATTGGGAGTGCGGAATCTAAACCGCACTTTGCTTTGCCAATCCGAAATCGGCATTCCGAATTCCGCATTACACCAGAAACTCCCACGCAATCAGGAAAACGCACAGAAGCCCGATGGCCAACATGGCAAATCCCACGACCGTCGAGAAGAGATCCGTCCCCACGCTGGGGTATTTCTCCCGATAGGTCTCTAATCTATTTTCCGCCAGCAGCCGTTGATACTGTTCCTGTCGTTCCTCCACCAGCTCATATTTTGGGAATCTTCCGGTGAAGATCACGGTATCGATCGGGAACTTCGAAGGCCGAAAATGGGTGTTGAAGAAATGGACCGTGAAGATGAAGCCCGAAGCCAGCAGCGCCTCATCCGAGTGAACGATCGTGGCGATATTAAGGATCCATCCGGGCAGAAAGATGGTGAAGAATTCCGGAAGCCAGAGCATCAATCCTGAGAGCCCGATGGCGAACATCCCCCAGAAGACAGCAAGAAAATCAAATTTCTCCCAATAGGTCCACCGGTCAAATTGGGGTTTCGGCCCTTTGTTAAAGAACCACCGAATCATCCCGACAATATCCTGAATGTCTTTCCAACGGGGGCAGAGAGAATCCGGCCCGAAAAGTTTCTGCAAGAAATTGGGGTTTCCTGGGAGCTTCTTGAAGAAGAGGAAATGAAAGATGTAAGCCATGGTCGTTCCAAAATAGGCAAACGTGATGCCGGCGCAGACACGATGAATCAAACCCGCGCTCCTGGCCCCTCCCAAAAAGTGCATCAGACCAATCGCCCAAGGAGCGTGGGAAAATTTTAATGGAAGACCGGTCAGGACGAGGCCGATAAAAGTCACCATCATCGTAAAATGGACCACGATATCGAAGGAGCTGAATCGGCGATAGATTTGGCCGGCTTCGTCAGGTCTCATATCATGGAGCGGGAAGAAAACTCCTTTGGCCCTCAGCTCCCTCTTCTCCCAGAAGTCCTTTCGCCACCAGAGAAAGGTGTGAAACCAAAAGACTCCAAATACGGAAACGAGGAGGCCGGTCATCAGAACAAAGGTTCCATAGAGCACCGGCTCCCTCTCCGGGTCTTTATGGGTCGCGTGGGCAATCCACTTTACGAAGTTGGCATTGGCGTGTGTGTGGCATTTGCCGCAGGTCTCAACCAACCGCCCTTCCGAGATGAGAGATTTTGGATTATCCGGAGGCAGAATGTTGTGAAACCCATGACAGTCGGCACAGCCGGCCACCAATTTTGGGTAGCCCAGATGCTCAACCTTCCCGTGATAGCTTTCGTAGTAAGTTTGAGTGGCAATGAGAAAAACCTTGTTTCGCTCCATCATCTCCTTGTCTGCATGACATTTCTGGCATACCTCCGTATGGAACTCCTTCCGGAATTCCACTGTCTTGGGCTCATCCCCTTTCAGTAAGGGAATTTGATGGAGACCATGGCAATCGCTGCAGGTGGCTGAATCTGGATTTCCGTCGAGAACGGCTTTGCCGTGGACGCTTTGAGAATAACCATCATCCGAGTGGCAGGTCGTACATGTCTTGATCACCCGGACTTTATCTCCTTTCCACGGAGTCAACGAGTGAATGTTCGTATGGCAGTCTTTACACTGGATGTCGTTGATGAAATGAGCGCTTGCATAATGCTCCGCCCCTTCCTTCTTATGACATCGATGGCAGGTCACCGGCTCCGCATGAATTCTTGCCCCTCTTGCCGTATGGCTTTTGACGTCGGTGATGTCATAGTGGCAGCTGTTACAGGAGTTGGCTCCATGGACGGATTGGGCAAACTTCCTTTCGCTGATTTTTGTGTGACAACCCAGGCACTCAGAGTTGTCGATACACTCATAGCAGAATTCCCGACCCTTGACGATAAACTTTTCTCCCTTTTTCACGGGATCCGAAGGTTTGGCCACCCCGGCGGGCTTAGCGCCCTCTTTTCCTGGACCGGGTGCTGCCGCCCATAACATTCTTGGGCCTAAGAAGAGCGGCACGAAGAGAATGAGAAAAAAGAGGCCTGTGATCGTTCGCTTCGGTTTCATAATGCTCCCAGGATTTGGAAAATTGCTCCGTCCTCGTAAAATGAAGACGAGCTTACCTCTCCAAAACTTAAAGAAAATTTAAATTTTTTGGATTTTGAATGCGGGCAGAATGTGATTTTTTTAACACAATCAAGAATTGAAGTCAACCATATGACCAGATTTAGTCTCTTTTGCAATCTTCGTTTAGGCAAACTAAGGTTACCCAGTTCTTCCCTTGCAATCTCTGAGCAATTTTAACAGATCTTTCTTTCAATCTTCTGTCGATCTTTCCCACATCTTTTTCAAAAATCCCTGAAAGGAGGACCCATCTTTTTTTCAAGAAGGGCTCTTTCTTTAACAGCGACTCGACGACTTGGAGGTGGATGTTTGCACAGACTAAGCTCGCTTCCTCTTCCGCAAAATCCTCTGCTTTTCCCTTCCTCACCTCAATCCGTTGAGATTCCCCGTTGGACCACACATTTCGCGACGCCGTCTCGACAGCCAATTCGTTGCGATCGATGGCAAGCACCTTCTCAGCTCCCCACTTTGCCGCTCCCAGAGCGAGGATTCCTGAGCCTGTTCCAAGGTCGAGCACTTTCTTCGGCTTCTCTTCTTGATAAATGTCCCAAATCGCTTGAAGGCAGGTTCGAGTGGTTGGATGATAACCTGTCCCAAAAACTACGCAGGGATCTAAAAGAACCAAGATCTGGCCCTCTTCAACCCTCGCATTTTCCCAAGGAGGAGAGATGACAAGGTTACCCACCTGAAAGGGCTTCAATTCTTCACCGGCCTGCCAAGCCGTGTAGTCCAGGATATTCTTTGAGAGGAGGGGGTATCCCTTCTTTTTGATCAATGACTCCACCTCCTCGTCGTGGGGTTGAGAAAAGAAAAGGAAGGAGATCTCCCCTTCATTCCAGCAGCCGATGAAGTCCCGCCTAAAAAAATCTCTCGAATCCGAAATCGCTCCGGAAACCTCATAGATGTGCAGGATTTGGTAGGGAATTTCTGACATTTGAGCTTTGGCATTTGCCATTGTTTTTATAACATGACCCTTCTCTCTTGACAATTTTTGAGGAAATATTACGTTATATTTAGTGTTCATGGCACACCCGGACACGCGGCGTGCCTGCTCGGAGGCTGAATGATTCGAGGCACGGACACGAAACACGGTTCTGAATATGCCGACTTACGTATACAGGGCTGTTGACTCAGAGAAAAGTTGTAATTATTGCAGACGAGGTTTTGAGACTATCCTGAGGATGGCCGAATCTGCCTTAACCCTCTGCCCCCAATGTAAAAACCCAATCTCCCGAGTCCTTTTCGCTCCAGCGGTGGTTGTCAAAGGAAGCCCGGTTAAGGAAACAGATCGAAAGATTAAGGAACACGAAAAGGAGGGGAAATGGAGTCACGCGGCTGAATTAGCGGACAAGGAAGCGGAAAAAACGAAGCGACAGGATTTGAAAACCCGCGCCTTAGAGAATTATAAGAAGGCGGGTTATAACTTTGATAAGTATGACACCGAGTTTCCCCCCAAACAGAATGTCAAATTTCAAAATCCAAAGTTCGAATTTTTTTGATTCTATTTTGCCATTTTTGTTTTTGGCATTTATTTGACATTTGAACTTTGACATTGGATTTAGCGCTTTCTATAACAAAATGATCACTCTCAGTCACGTTCAGAAGCAGTTTGGAAGCAAAGCCCTCTTTAAGGATTGCTCCCTTCAGATCGGAGTGAGGGACCGGGTTGGCCTCATCGGTCCCAATGGCTCGGGGAAGACGACCCTCTTTCGGATGATTTTAGGAGAGGAATCCCTTGATGAAGGAGACCTCCTCATTGCCAAGGGGGTGAAGATCGGCTATTTGCCCCAGGAAGTGATTTCTTTCAAAGGCAATACGGTTTTGGACGAAGTTTTGAAAAGTCTGACAAACATCGCCTCCCTCCAGGACAAAATGACGATCCTCGAAGAAGAGCTTTCATCCGTCGAGGATCCGAAAAACCAGGAGAGGCTCGCAAGGGAATACGGGAAGCTTCAGGAGCGCTACACCCTTCTCGGAGGATATGGCCTGGAGGCTGAGGCAAAACGCATTCTTCAAGGACTTGGGTTCAAAGAGAGAGATTTCAATCGGCTCACCGATGAACTGAGCGGTGGCTGGCTGATGCGAATCGCCTTGGCGAAAATACTTCTTCAATCTCCTGATCTTCTTCTTCTCGACGAGCCGACCAACCACCTGGATCTGGTATCCCTGATATGGCTTGAAGAATTTTTGATCAATTATCCCGGTGCCATGGTCATCGTCTCGCACGATCGCGTCTTCCTCAACCACCTCATCGATTGGATTGCGGAGATCGAAGCCCAACGGATTGACCTCTACCACGGAGACTACGACCACTACTTGGAGGAGAAAGAAGCGAGAGGACAGGTCCTCGAGGCGACATATAAGACTCAGCAGAGGAAAATTGAGCAGACCGAGAGATTTATCGAACGGTTCCGCGCCAAAAACACTAAGTCAAGCCAGGTTCAGAGTCGAATCAAGATGCTCGAAAAAATTGAGCGGATCGAACTCCCGGAGAAAAAGAAGGAGATTCGTTTCCGCTTCCCCGCGCCCAAACGGAGCGGCCACAAAGTGGTAGAGGTTCAAAATCTTCATAAAAGCTACGGCGACACGCCGGTCTACCAGGGAATTGACCTCAGCCTCTACCGAGGGGACAAGGTGGCTTTGGTCGGTCCCAACGGAGCGGGAAAATCGACCTTGCTTAAGATCCTCGCGGGCGTTCTCGACTTTGAGGAAGGTGACGTCATCCTGGGAAAGGAGGTCACCCGCGCGTATTTTGCCCAGCACCAGTTCGATCTTCTCCGCCCCGAAAATACGGTCTTCGAAGAACTCCTTTCCATTGCAACGGATGAGAGTCAGACCGAGCTTCGAACCCTGCTCGGTACGTTTCTTTTCAGTGGAGAGGAGATTGAAAAGAGGGTCTCCGTCTTGAGCGGCGGAGAAAAGAGTCGTTTGGTCCTCGCAAAGATGCTCCTCAAACCGGCCAACTTCCTTCTATTCGACGAGCCGACCAGTCATCTCGACATCTCTTCTCGAAATGTATTGGAGATGGCCTTGAAGCAGTTTCAAGGGACGATCTGCTTGGTGACCCACGACCGGCATCTCATCAATCAAATCGCCAATAAGGTGATCGAAATCGACCGTGGAATCCCTCATATTTTTTTGGGAAACTACAACGATTACCTTTATAAGAAAAATCAGATTCAATCGGAGGAGGGTCAAAAATCAGAGGTTCCAAAAAGGCAGGAGCCTGTAAAAAAGAGATCCCCGTACAAGACAAAGGAAGAGAGGCGGAAAAGAGCCCAGGAGATAGACCAGTTTAAGAAGCAGCTTTCCAGCCTCGAAAGGCGATTTCAGGAAGTGGAAAAATCCTTGCAGGAGGCCACCCAGAAACTGGATCATCTGAACCAAAGGCTTTCTGACCCGAATCTCTACCTGAATCAGCAAGAGACGTACGAAACCGTTCAGACTCACAGACAGGTGAAAGAGCAGGTGAGAGAACTTACCCAACTTTGGGAATTCCTCGCCCTGGAGCTGGAAGAACTAAAAACGGCAAGCCTCATGTGAAGCTACTCGGCCGTCCTGTTAAAACGGGACAGGCACGCCGGGGCCTTTCGACAGAGCTCACGGCCCTGAGCATATCGAATGGGCTTGCGGGGCACTTGCCGGTCAAACGCCGAGGATTAGCTCCTCAGGGATCACCTTTTTGGCATTCAGATTTTCTATTTCCAATGAACTCGTTAAGACAAGAGAACAATTCCAAAGCTCCGCAGCAGCCGTTGAGAATTTGCTCTTGGCGGCTACTTCCCTTGGACTTGCGACCGTCTGGCTGGGAATTCTTTACCTGATCAAGGATGACGTCCTGAAATTTCTGGGAGAGCCCAAGGGAGAGTTCATGGCGGTGGTTCCAGTGGGCCACGCAGCCACATCGAGCCGCGGCCCTCAAAAACAACCTCTGGAAATGAAAGTGAGATACCTGGATCGATGAATTTGATTTTTGCCATTGACCCACTGGAATCCCGCCCGCAGAGCGGGGCTTTAAAACCTAAATTCTTAAACCCAAAACCGGGATACGGAAATCGATAGATCCTGAATCAGGTTCAGGACCCGATTCGGAATGACAAAAAGACCAGAAGCGAACCGTCATGTCATGTTGAACTTGTTGGCGTTCGTAAGCGAACTTCTCCGAATGCGTTCCACAAGCGACGAAAGGGAAATTGGGGGTCTTTTTTAGTATTATTCCGGGACTTGACTCAGTGGAATAATACCGCCAGAGCCAAAACAGCGACACTTGACCAAAGAATAAATCCTTTTCTACGTTTCATCTTCATCCCCCTCCTTTTCTCAAGATCGTGCAGTGTTCCACGACAAATAAAAAAGGAAAATCACCACATCGTGCGACAAATTTAAATAGCCTCCCACGGAGTACGCCAACCTCCCTTGGACGCATCCTGTTGATACCTTTTGGCGACCATACTTTCTCATCGTCGTTACCAGAAAAATAGGGTTTAGGCTGGAATTTTCTGCAGGTCGGAACCTTATGGACGTGAACGATAGCAAGCCAAAAAAAAATTTGTCAAGCAGAATGTTGGGCCTTTTCGGCTTGACAGGCAAATTCGTTTCTCTTATATTCAACGCGACCTCGGCCCTGCGCAGCGGCAGCCGGGCGTCGGGGAGAGGGGAAGAATGGCTCTTACTCAACTACAGACAGGAGGGTATCTATGGGCTACGACAACATCATACTGACGACGAAGGATTTTGTGAGCACCATTACGCTCAACCGTCCGCCGACGAACTCCGTCAACCTCGGCATACGCGAAGAGCTCGACCGGGCGATCACCGAGTTAGAGAAGAGCAAGGATACCAGGGTGGTGATCATCACCGGCGCGGGTGATAAGGGTTTCAGCGCGGGCATGGACGTGTTGGATATAGCGAACATCCAGAAAGGGCCGAACGGCAACGATGTGTTCAACCGCATCGAACGGTTCGGCAAGCCGGTCATCGCTGCCATCAACGGGTACGCCCTGGGCGGCGGATGCGAGCTCGCCCTCGTATGCCATTTCCGGTTTATGACGGACAATCCCAAAGCAGTCATCGGGTGCCCCGAAATGAATCTGGGAATCACCCCCGGCTGGGGCGGCATACAGCGTCTTCCCCGGCTTCTCGGCAAGCCGAAGGCGCTCGACATGATTCTGTTCAGCAAGAGATTATCGCCGCAGGAGGCCCTGGCGATCGGCCTGGTGGACCGCGTGGTTCCTGCGGGAGAATTAATGAAGGAAGCCATGGCCTTTGCAATAACGCTGACCAAGCGGCCGCCTCTTGCCGTCAACGCGGTGCTCAATGGCATGAGCGTGGGACTTGACAAGGGCATCGACGAAGGCATCAGCGTCGACCGGGAGTGGTCAAGAAAGCTCGCCCAGAGTCACGATGCGCAGGAAGGGATGATGGCATTTTTTCAGAAGCGCGAGCCGGTATTCAAAGGGGAATAGCGAAACGCTACAATCGGAAAAAGGGCCCCAGGCGCGGATCCAGTGCCTTGGGGCCGTTTTTTTTTGCGAGGGATTGTGATGTTTAATCTCATTTTCTGATCAAGAGTCCTTTTACAAATCGGGGGTCCACCTCTTCGTCGCGAGGAATTTTTCCATATTCCGCTTCAAATAGGTCCAGACAGAAATCCTGAAAAGCGAGAAGATGCTGCCGCTTCACTTCTTCGCCTCCGATCGATTCTAACCAGTCTCTCAGTCCTTTTTTGACCTCCATCTTCATAGCCCCCTTCCCTTGAGCATCCCTTTCAAAAACCCTGTCGAGAAGATCTTTCACCCGATCCTGCCCAATGGCTTCGAATTGAAAAGCCCCCTTGAGAATTTGATTCGCCGCTGAGGTGAGAAAGATAGTGGAGAGAGTCATCTCCCGCCAGCCCTGCGGAGTGCAACCGCTCAAATCCATCTTCCTCAGATAAACAGGAGAAAGATTTAATTCTTTATCTAAGAAATAGACTATGGTTTTAATGAACTCCAGAAAGTCGCCCGCCTCTCTCAAATCCTGAAGGTTGCTGAAGTCTTCATAGGTCCCGTTTCGATAAAGGACCGGTTTCCTTCTCAAAATCCCCTCAAAAGTTTCAAAATGAGGAGGGTCCAGGAATACGAGGTTCGCCTGATCGTTCGAAAACCAACTACCTTGTAAAATGGATTCGGCCTTCCTTCTAAGAAGGAGGGTGGCGCTCACACCGTACTGAAACAGCTTTTGTATGGGAAGAGATCGAAGGATTTCGAGCGATTTTCTTTCGTCTTCCCGGCTCAAATAGTGCAGCCCCAGGTTCAGGTAGTGGTAGACTTTCTTGATCACCCTCTCCATGCCGGTAATATTGGAGAGATCGATGGCCTCTGCCACGATGGCCTTGTTGCAGAGGGCGGTGATCTCTTGTTTCAATCGATCCTGCTCGAACGCGTCCTCTATCCTGGAGAGGATAGAGGAGAAAAAAGGGCCTTCCTCCCGAAAGGTAAGATAGAAAACAGAACCTTCCTTACCAGTCTCCTCTCGAGGCACGACTCGGGAAGAGCCTTCTCCTCCCGCAAAAGAATCCAGACTGATAAAGCGATAGATCTCCAGGGCCTCTTCAAAATCAGGAAATCCATAATCCGCCAGCCGGCCATTCCTGAGGCGGTAGCCGATCTCCTCGAGCTCTGATTCGAATTCCGCGATCAGGGAATCCATCAATCTCTGATAATTTCTTATGTCCACTCTGTAAAGAATTTGCAAAAAGGGCGCGAAAACCTCCCTGGTCCTCTTCCCTCTAAAATGGATGAAGTGATATTGATCCAGCGTGAAAGGAGGGATTCTGTCCATTCCTTCCAGGTGCTCGCCCTCCATGGTGGTGACCTGAAGGAACTTTTTCAGAAGAAGGGCGATGAACTCAATATCTGTGGTCTGGATGAATTGGCTGACTTTCTTTTCGCCCGATTCAAGGAGAATCTCCATCCAGTCGAGGACTTTCTCCGGGTCCAATCCATCCTTTTTCCAGAAATCGAGGTCGAGAAGATACTGGAATTGTTCCGGAGTCGTGAGCGAAATCAGATCGAGACAATCCTTCTCTCCAACTTCCTTCACGGTCAAGAAAACCTCCAGCTCCGGAAGCTCTTGAACCAACTGCTCGGGATGTTCCGAAAGGAATACATAACGGAGTCGCTCTTTACCGCGAGCCCGTAAGACAATATCGAGTTGGTTTTTGACAGGAAGAGTATTAAAGACCCTTTCGGCTTCCTTCTGGTCTTCGGGCAAAGTCAAAAGAGAGGAATCGCTCATTTAAAAACCCTTATGGATTAGGGTTGAGGGGATGGAGAAGGGGCAGGCGACTGGCTGAGGAAGCTTTAGAGCGGAACCTTTTATTCTATGACTTCATCCGCGCTTACTTCAAGAAGACATCATTTCGGATGACGAGAATGATTCATTATGCTTTCAAAGGCCCGCAATTCTAAAGCTTCCGAAGCTTGTCGCCTGCCCCTCGCTGGAATGACGACACAATCCCTCTGGAAAGAGGGGAAACAACAGGTTTCCATTAATAAGCCGGAGGCATGGGCGGTCCGCCAGCCGGTTCCTTCTTGGGTTTCTCAGCCACGACGGCCTCCGTGGTGATCAGCAGAGAAGCTACGCTGGCAGCATTCTGCAGGGCGAATCTGACCACCTTCGTCGGATCGATGATCCCGGCAGCGATCATATCCGTGTACTCCTCCTTATCCGCATCGAAACCAAACGTGCCCTTCTCCTGTTTTACCCGCTCTGCTACCACGGACCCTTCCTGGCCTGCGTTTTGGGCAATCTGACGAATGGGCTCCTCAAGGGCTTTCGAAATGATATCCACGCCTGTCTGCCGATCACCTTCCAGCTTCAGTTTCTTCACGGCGGCTAAAGACCTCAGGTAGGCCACTCCACCGCCGGGGACGATCCCTTCCTCCACGGCGGCCCGTGTGGCATGGAGCGCGTCTTCCACGCGTGCCTTCTTCTCCTTCATCTCCGTCTCGGTGGCCGCTCCTACTTTGATAACAGCAACCCCTCCGGCGAGTTTTGCCAATCGCTCCTGAAGTTTCTCTTTGTCGTAATCCGAAGTGGTCTCTTCGATCTGGACGCGGATCTGTTTGATCCTGCCCTCAATCGCTGAAGTATTGCCCGCTCCTTCGACGATCGTCGTATTATCCTTATCGATGACCACCTTCTTCGCCTTGCCGAGGTCCTCCAACTTCATCTTTTCGAGCTTGATTCCCACGTCCTCCATAATGGCCTTGCCACCCGTCAGGATCGCGATATCTTCGAGCATCGCCTTCCTTCGGTCTCCGAAGCCAGGGGCCTTGACCGCCGCACATTTCAGCGTTCCCCGAAGCTTATTGACGACCAGCGTGGCGAGCGCCTCCCCCTCCGCATCCTCGGAGATGATGAGCAATGGGCTTCCGGTCCTGGCAATCTGTTCCAGGATGGGAAGAAGTTCTTTCATATTGGAGAGCTTCTTCTCGTACAGGAGGATCAGGGGGTCGTCGAGCACAGCGTTCATCTTCTCCGGATCGGTCACAAAATAGGGAGAAATATAGCCCCGGTCGAATTGCATCCCCTCAACGACCTCGAGGGTGGTCTCGATGGCCTTGGCCTCCTCGACCGTGATCACACCCTCTTTTCCAACCTTATTCATCGCTTCAGCGATAATATCGCCAATGGTTCGGTCATTATTGGCAGAGATCGTGCCTACCTGGGCAATCTCTTTCTGCTCTTTGACGGGTTTGGACAGTTTCTTCAGCTCCTTGACAACCTCTTCCACGGCGGTGTCAATCCCCCTTTTTACCTCCATGGGATTGATTCCTGCAGCCACGACTTTATACCCTTCCCGATAAATGGCCTGGGCTAAGAGCGTGGCTGTAGTGGTTCCGTCTCCTGCAGTGTCCGATGTCTTGCTGGCCACTTCTTTCACCATCTTTGCGCCCATGTTCTGGAAATGGTCTTCGAGCTCGATCTCCTTGGCTACGGTCACGCCGTCCTTTGTGACCACAGGAGAGCCAAAGGATTTTTCAATCACCACATTCCTGCCCTTGGGCCCCAGCGTCACCTTTACTGCATTCGCCAAAATATTGACGCCTTCCAAAATTCCGTTCCTTGCTTCCTGATCGAATTTCAATTCTTTCGCCATGAACACCTCCTCCTTTCAGAACCATCATTCAATGATGGCCAGGATATCATCCTCTTTCATCATGAGATATTCTTCCCCGTCGATTTTTACTTCTGTTCCTGCGTACTTCGCATACAAGACGCGATCGCCTTTCTTGATCTCAAGAGGAATCTTGGTCCCATCCTTCTTGATCCTTCCCGCGCCGACAGCGATCACCTTTCCCTCAATAGGCTTTTCCTTGGCCGTATCGGGGATAATGATCCCCCCCTTCGTCTTCTCTTCTTCTTCCAATCTTTGGACAATAAGCCGATCGTGAAGTGGCCTCACCTTCATAGACCCAGACCTCCCTTCTCTTAGGAATTTTTTTTGTTATAGATAATCATCGAACCTCGGTTTGTCAACCTCTTCGCCATCGCTCAGGCTCGGCCTTGAACCAAAAATTCCCTTGATTTTTTCATAGATTCACCTTATGAAAAGCTATGGAATTTCAATACCCTTTCATCACAACAGGAATCGGGTCTTTTCCTCATCAGGATGAGAAGGAGGTCTTCCGGCTCATCCTTAAGAGCTTTCCCGAAATCCCATTCTGGCCCCAGCTGCCAAAACGGTCCTTTCTGGAAGGTATGGTCGTTCAATACTCCGAGGGGTTTCCCTGCTTAAGATGGAATGAAAAAGAACAGAAGGTCTGGATGGAGACGTCTCAAGAATTTGAGAAAGAAATCGAGAAGTTTTACCAGCGTTTCGAAGAGGGGGACCTCGAGCCATTTCAAATTACGGCGGAATTTGCAAGGGGGCTCCGAATCCTAAAAGACCTCTCGTCAAAAGACCACCGGAAGAAGATAAAATATATTAAAGGCCAGATTACAGGGCCCATCACGTTTGGTCTCTCCCTGGCCGATCAGGAGCAGAAACCTATCTTTTACGACCCGTCTTTAAGAGACATCCTTGTCAAACACCTTTCATTGAAAGCCCGGTGGCTGGAAAAAAAGTATAATGACCTCTTTCCTGGCATCCCTCCGATCATCTTTTTTGACGAGCCGTCCCTCGCCTCATTCGGCTCTGCCTTTTCAGGCCTGAACCGCGAGGAGGTCATTCTTTCATTAAATGAATGCCTTGACGCGGTGAAAGGGCTAAAGGGAATCCACTGTTGCGGTAACACAGACTGGGGTGTGCTTCTCGCAACGCACATCGATGTCCTCAGTTTCGATGCCTACGATTATTTGGAGACGCTTTCCCTTTATCCAAAAGACTTAAACGCGTTCCTGAAAAGAGGGGGCATCCTGGCCTGGGGAATTGTTCCGACGAGCGAGGCAATTGTCAAAGAGGATGCTCAAAGCCTTGTCAATCGCCTTAAGAAAGGCATTGAAAACTTATCCCAAGAAGGAATCGATCCGACACTGTTACAAAGAGCGATTATCACGCCCGGTTGCGGAATGGCTTCGCTTCCCGTTCCTTTGTCAGAAAAGGTTTGCGAGCTGACCGCAGAAGTCTCCGAAACGCTGCGAGACGCTTCGCTGTAAATGCTTTATTCTCCCCAGAAATCTGTCTGCCTTCATATTACGCATTCGCCAGCGGACGTTACCGGCCGGGTAGGTATTACGATCTTGTTTTGATGTTTCCGCTATGCCGTATGGTCTTTGCGGTCTGGCTTTTCTTCAATCCTCAATCCGTGAATCGTGATTCGTGATCCGGTATTCACCCTATCTCCCTCTCTCCGCGTCCCCGAGTCCCCGCGTCTCCCTATCTGCAGTATCATGGATGACACCTGTTAATAGTGTAGACCTACACCCTCAGCCTCAGAGGGCAACTTGCTGAAATATTTGTTTATTAATTTTTGGAAAAGACGTATATTACACCCGTAAATTGTCCATAGAGCGATTCGTTCAAATTTAGATCCTGAAAAGGAGCCGGTATGCCCTTAATCGAATGTCCGAAGTGCAGAAAGCAGATGTCAGACAAGGTCTTGCGTTGCCCGCAATGTGGCGCACCGAGACTTTCAATCGCATCACCGAGTCCGAGGTCGCCTGGTCTCTCCGAGAAACCCAGGAAACGGACTGGAATACGCATCTTTTTGTTATTGCTATTGACCACTATCGTCGTTGTTTCTTATTGGTTTTGGAGAGCTTCAACAAGCAATACGGCTGCTCCACTTTCAGCGGGGATCTTTGCGGCTTTCCGCCAGCCCAAGACGGTTGTCGACGAGCGAGCTGAATTAAAGCAAGGGCGGTTTATTTCTCATCGGTTTGGACTAAGAACGGACGCAAGAGTGGAGGTTCAGGTCAGTGCGGACCCTCAGTCTGTCGACGTTATGATAATGACAAGAGAAGAGGCTGACAGGCTTCGTCAAACACCAGGCAGGCTATCGAGCGGGGAATATAAATACGTGGAAGCTCTTTCCTCTAAACGGGTCCATCGGATGGATAAAACGGAAGTCTTGCCAAAAGGCGAATGGACGGTTATTGTGATGCAGCCTTCAGAAGCGTTATCATTCCAGGAGAGAACATCTGTAAGTGTTCTTGTAATCGCTTATTAAATTGTGCCAGCTAACTACTCTTTGCACATCGATCATACAAACAGTTATTCACCCTTTCGGTCAGAAATTCCCAGCGTATTAAAATAAATCGAAGTGAGCAGTCGTAGGGGCAAATTGCGAGAATGGTTGTCTTGACACTGTCTTTTAAGTTATCTTGGGAGTTCTACCAGATCCTACTTATCGATTGACCTAATTGCTCAATGACTTTGAAATTCTAATTTGCAATCTGAAATTTGAAATTGAGGGCGACCCCAAATTTTTCCTAAGGGAAACCACCGGAGCCTTTACAGACAGCACAGGCCATTTGACATTTCTTTTTTTATGTTGTATACAATTAAATCGTAGCCAATATAAATTGAGGTATTTTACGTGAAAGCTGACAATTGCATCTTCTTCCAGTTGGCAAAGGCCAGTCAGACCGGAACAAAATTTATGAGCCAGAAGATATCGGCGCTTAACATCACACCGGTCCAGGCCATGGTCATCGGATTCCTGGCCGAGGAAGACCAGATTATGGCCGGTGAATTAGGGAAAAAGGTCGAACTGGACAGCGCCACTTTAACGGGTATTCTGGATCGTCTGGAAACCGCTCAACTCATCGAACGCAAAGGAAACCCCGATGACCGGCGATCGGTCAAGATCCATCTGACCAAGATAGGAAAAGAAACAGGGCTCGAGGCCAAGAAGTTGATCGAAGAAGCCAATAAAGAATTCCTGGCGGACTTTACGGAAAATGAAAAGCGGGAGCTGCGCGGTCTTATTTTTAAACTTCGGGAAAAGATGAGCCGGTAAATTTTTTTGAGTAAATATCTTGCTTACAATTATCTCGTCTACAATTCAATGACCATCCAGGAGGTCCTATGGGAACGATTCACAAAACAAGTTGTGTCCTTTGTGCTCAGAACTGTGGTCTGGAGTTCGTCCATACACTTATTCTGGAAAAAGGAAGATATTTTGCCTTTAAAGGAGAAAAAGCATGCCAAAGTTATTTGAAGTAACAGAAATCAATGGAATGCAGCTATCTAATCGGTTCGTTCGTTCAGCGACCTGGGAGGGTATGGCCGAAGATGACGGCTCTGTAACCCCTGCACTAGTGGATTGCATGAGCCAGTTGGCCGAAGGTCAGGTCGGGCTGATCATATCCAGCCATGCCTACATAAAGGAGGAAGGGCAGGCTGGACCTAAACAGATAGGTGTCTATAAGGATGCCTTGATTAGTGGGCTTAGGCAAATAACGCAGGCCGTTCAAGGTCAGGGTGGTAAAATTGTCCTCCAAATATCCCATTCCGGTTGCTTGGCCAATCCTAAACTAACCGGCCAGATGCCTCTGGCCCCCTCGAACGTAGAGCGAATCTCCAAGTCTCCCTGCAAGGAGATGACGGCGGACGACATTCAGGAACTTATTGAGGCCTTCGGTCTGGCAGCTCAGAGGGCCCAAAAAGCGGGGTTTGATGGGGTTCAAATTCATGCGGCCCATGGCTACTTGATGAATCAATTCCTCTCTCCCCTTTTCAATAAACGCACTGATGCCTACGGAGGTTCGGTGGAGAATCGATACCAGGTCCTTAGAGAAGTCCTGAAAAAAGTACGGTCGACGGTAGGTAACGGGTTCCCTGTCCTGATCAAACTCAATTCGCAGGATTTCATGGAAGGAGGGCTTACTTTGGGAGATTCCTTAAAAATCGGAAGGCTGCTGCAAGAGGATGGCATCGATGCCATTGAACTCAGCGGAGGGACTTTACGATCAGGCCAATTAACCCCTTCCAGAATGGGAATTACCAACGAAGAAAAAGAGGCCTATTTTCTTGAAGCGGCGAAGGTCTTTAAAGAAACAATAAAGGTTCCATTGATATTGGTGGGAGGTATCCGTTCTCTGCGTGTGGCGGACCAGATCATTGAGCAGGGGTGGGCCGATTACATCTCTATGAGCCGTCCCTTTATTAGAGAATCCGGACTCATCAAACGCTGGAAGTCCGGAGACCTGCGGAAGGCTTCTTGCCTTTCCGATAACCAGTGTTTTGGACCGGCCATGGCTGGCGAAGGGATCTATTGTGTGGTGGAGAAAAAGGAAAAACAAAAGGGCACAGAAAGGAGTTGAGGTAAAAATATGCCAGTACTTAGTGGGGAGCAAGGGATAAGGATTTATTCCGCAGACATGATCAAGAAAATCTGCCTCGACGCAGGGGCCGACGATGTGGGTCTAGTGGATCTGGAGCGGGAGTCAATGCAAAAGGAGAAAGAGGGGATCTTGTACGTTTATCCCCTTACGCGCAGTATTATTGCCATCATCACAGTAAATAACCGCGAGAACATTCAGAGTCCGGCCCGTTACGTGGCCAATGAAGAATTTCATCATACGGGAGATAAGACTTCGAGCGTTTCTCGAGAGATACTTCGCCGCTTAAACCGACTCGGTATCCGGGGGGTCGTTGTCAACAAGGGATGGCCCATGGCTCTGGATCGGTATCCAGGGAAGATCTGGGATGTAAGCCACAAGATCATGGCCGTGGAGGCCGGGCTCGGACACATGGGGATGAACCGGCTTGTTCTCCATCCGAAGTATGGCAGTTGCATTCAGTTGGAAAGTATCCTGATCAATGGGGTGATTGATGAATATGATCGTCCCCTTGAGGAGAACCCCTGCATCAAATGTAACCTATGCGCTGCCGTTTGTCCCACCGGGGCCATCACCAAAGACCAACCCTTCGATTTCTTGGCCTGCCTCACCCACACCTATAGAGACAATTCTGTCGGGTTTCAGAACTGGGTGGAGGCTATGATTACTTCTCATGACATGGCGGAATACCGTTCTCATTTCGATGATCGGGAGACAGCCTTCATGTGGCAGTCTCTGATGTTTCGGATGAGCTATCGGTGCAGCTACTGTATGGCCGTTTGCCCTGCAGGGGAAGAGGTCAAACCGGTTTACCTTGAAAACAAGAAGGAACATGTTGAAAGGGTGCTGAAGCCTCTCAGGGATCGTCGGGAGCCGGTGTATGTTATGGCAGGATCCAACGCGGAATCAAGGGCTCGCCGAAATCCCAACAAAGAGGTCAGGGTAGTGGCTGGCGTGATGCGGCAGCAGCCGAAGTGAAGCGAACCGGATGAGTAGTGGCGGCTAAACACCGTTGATGGTTTTCATCAATGAACCCATTGTCAAAACAAACTCTATGCAGGAGGTAAGGAAAATGACCAAGAAGGTGTATCACGACCTATGCGAAATATTGTCTAAACGAGGGGGGACATACCCGGGGAAGGATATCCCGGAGTTTTATGCTCTCGTAGAAGAGCTATTTACCCCGGAGGAGGCGGCGGTTTATAACGCCATACCCAAAGGATTTCATCCGGCGGAGACCATTGCCAAGGAAATGGGAAAAGAGGTGAACGAGGTCAAGTCCATTCTGGAAGGCATGGCAAACAAAGGGCTTTGCACTGCCGGTTCCATGGGCGGAGCAACTTTTTACAGTGCGCCGGTATTTGTGCCCGGGATCTTCGAATTTCAATTCATGAGGGGCACCAAAACGGAAAGGGACAAAAAGTTGGCTCCTCTGATCCATGCATACAAAGCGGCTCTGGATGCCGGGAGGAGTGCGGTGAAACTAACCTTTCCGATCAATCGGGTCATCCCGGTGAACAAAAAGATCGAGGTCGGAAACACCGTCTGTACCTATCAGCAGGTGGCCTCCTACATCGAAAAATATCAACCCCTGTCGGTTTCCACCTGTTTCTGCCGCCACGAGGCCAAGCTGATCGATGAAAAGGACGCTTGCGGAAAACCCGACGAAGTCTGCATGCAATTCGGAATGGGGGCCCGGTTCGTCATCGACCGGAAAATGGGTCGCCAGATCTCCAAAGAAGAAGCGATGGCGGTTCTTAATAAAGCCGAAGAAGCCGGCCTGGTCCATGCGGCCGTCAACCGCCAGGAAATCGACTTTCTATGTAACTGTTGCGGCTGCCATTGCATGATTCTAAAGACCGCCCTGGCCCAGCCGAAACCCGGGCTGAGCTTGAACTCCGGATTTAAACCACGGCATGACCGTGATCTGTGCACCTCTTGCGGGACCTGTATCGACCGCTGCCCCACCCAAGCCCTTGCCATGGACAATGAAGCCAAGCCGGAATTGAATTTGGACCGCTGCATAGGATGTGGCGTCTGTGCCACCGGATGTGCTTTTGATGCTGTGACCTTGGTTGAAAGGGCGGGTATTTTGGCGCCCCCGTTGGACCAGAAAGCCTTGCGTGAAGCCATTAAGGCCAGCCAGGTTTATTAAGTGGGGCTCAGTAGCTACTATCAATCTTCTGTTTTTAGACTACGCAAAATGTTTCGATTTGATTCTCAAATATTGAACCCCCATGCATGATTTCTATCGGAAATCTTCGGCTCCCCAAGCATCCCTCTTTTGAGGATTAGTAGATACTGTTCTTGTCAAGCAAAATTTGGTTTATAATTTGGATCGAACTTTTTCCCCGATTTTAGGACACCAAAAATAACATGGACCAGTTTCCGCATGATAGCGCAGACGATAACTTTTCCATTCTTGCCTTTTTCTTTTAGGCGGTTATAAAAAGCAATCATCACAGGATTGCATTGAATCGATACCAGTGCTGGCATATAGAGGGCCTTCCTGAGGCGCACATGACCGATCTTGCAAAGCCTTGGTTTCCCCTTAATAGAAGACCCGGATAGGGTTTCTTTCGGAGCGAGTCCAATAAATGCCACCAGCTCACGAACATGTTTGAATTTTTCAAGGTTATCTAATTCAGATAGGATCACAGCGATGGTTGCCTCGCCGATGCCTGGAATGGAAACCAGCAGTTCCTTCTTTCGTCTTAGATTCGGATTTTGGTCAATCAGATCAGCAATCTGATCCCTGACTTTTTGGATTTCCTTGTTAAGGTAGCCTATGTGTTCTTTAATTAAAGGGATGACCGATTCATGTGTCGTACCGAGGCGATTCTTTTCTTGAGTAAGCATCTCGATCAGGCTATCGGCCCGTCTTACGAGAGCTCGTAAGAGCCTGACTTCCGGCGAAGGTGGAATCCAAGCTTCTGGTTTCATGGCCAGACAAAAACGGGCAATAATGCCCGCATCCATCTTGTCTGTCTTAGTCCGGATCAATTCACCCTGGGCAAATCCTTTGATTCGGGCGGGATTGACAATGCTGACCAAGTGACCAGCTTGATGGAGATAGATGGCTAATTCTTCCCCATAATTGCCGGTCGCTTCTAGGCAGGCCTGAACCTTCGGAATTTCCAATTTTTTGAGCCAAAGAGCCAGAGCCTCAAAACCTTCCGTTGTGTTCTTGAACGATTTGTTCTTGACCTTACCATCGATAAGCAATGCCACCTCAATCTTCTGTTTGGCGATGTCAATCCCAAGGACAGGTTCTGACATAGGACTCCCTCCTTTCAATCGTGAGTAACACCGGCCAGTAAGTGCTCTGTTCGAATCAACCTTGCAAGTACAAACTCATTCCCATTAGGGACGGATTATGATACCGTACGAGTTACAGAACAAAGCATTGGAAAGAGGATCTAATCTACAAACCATGCTCTTCGGCATCAGGTGCACTCCAGATTCACTCTTTCCATTTACCCCGGCGTTCCCCAGGCTATCTTACATCACTCCACAATTTATTAGAACACAAGGTGTACTCCTCAAAATCCGGCTGAGGTGGCGAATTTTCCTTTGAGCCGGCGATTACTTCCTGTAATCCCCGGTTTATAGATTTTGCTCTTGATGCAAGATTTCATTTGGTGATCGTTATCTGCAATACTGATCTGAAACCCTCCTTCATATTTGGTAGTCTTTTCTTCTTGACATACAACTCTATTTTATCGTAAATTTAAAACGATCCAAAAGCGGGTTCTTATTATTTTTCATTTCATTTCATTTTTTTGCGCCCAAAAATGCGCAAAGGATTCCATCAGGAGGAGATGCCATGCCTATCAAGCAGAAGGTGCCCATGTTTTCTAAACCACGTCTCTTTAGGTTATTCACCGTTGTGGGTGCAGCCATTAGCCTTTTGTCACCCTACGTAGTGACTGCCCAGCCAAGTTCGCCATGGACGACGCCGACGATGATCGAGGGCCGGAGTCATATGTTCGATCCGGGCCTAAATTTCTTGACCTTCCAGCACATGGACCAGCTATTTGCTACGCGAGTGGTCAGAGCATCGGGCAAGCCATGGGTTTTACCAAAAGGGCAGGAAACCTTCGATGTGAGCTATACGTACGATGGAAAGACGTATGCGCTGGATGAGTTCTTGGAGAAAACTTCTACGAACGCGCTGTTGGTCATAAAAAACCAGCGAATCGTCGCAGAAATTTACAGAAACGGAAGCAATGAGAAGACACGCTTTATCTCCTGGTCGATGGCAAAATCAATTTTGTCGACTCTGATCGGGATCGCGCTATCCGAGGGAAAAATCGAGAGCATCGATGACCCCGTCAACAAGTACTTGCCGGAAATGGAAGGCTCCGGATATCAAGGCGTGACAATCAAGCAGCTCCTTATGATGCGTTCCGGTGTCGACTGGCTGGAGATATACCGGTTTAAAGACCCGACGCAGCTAACTGAAGTGCACGACAACGCGCTTGTGGGCTACAAATATCGTTGGTGCGACTATGCGGCTAACCGGTCGAAGCGAAAGACTACTCCCGGAACAGTATTTAACTACTCAACCCTCGACGCGAGCGTTCTCGGCTGCATTCTCGAACGTGCCGTCGGCATGAAGGGCGCTGATTACATGACGGAGAAGTTGTGGAAACCCGCTGGTATGGAGCGCGATGGCTACTGGATCATGGATGGACCTCCTGAGGTTGGTCGTGAGTTCTTTGGCGCCGGGTTTAACGCTACCCTGCGGGATTATGGCCGCTTCGGCCTTATGATCCTTAACGGTGGAGTTGCAGACGGAAAGCAAGTGGTTCCAAGCGATTGGGTAAAGCAAGCAACCGATGGTAGTCACGAGCCAATTGCGCCAGGAGCGCCGACGGGCTATCAATATCTATGGTGGACGATTCCGAACTCCAAGGCGTTCATGGCGGTCGGTTTGCACCATCAATTTATCTATGTCGATCCAGACACTCGTACCGTGATCGTGAAACTCAGCGCTACGCCGCAGCCAGTTGGAAATCAGCCAGAGCATCTGGCGTTTTTCCGTGCGGTTGTCGCAAGGTTCGCGAAGACAGAATGACAGGAGCAGTCTAAGGCGTCGACCGTATCCGCAGGCATTTCCCACACCTTGAAAAAGTTACGAGAGGATATCCGTATATTCACTCTGATGGAGTGAAGAAATTCGATTATTCCAAGAGTCTTTTGCTTGCTTTCACTCAGTGATCGTTAACCATCGAGCCTTCGGATATCTGAGCATTAGTAGGAAAGCCTTAAAATTGAGATCGAGGGCGAATTTTCCCTGAGAACCGCAGACTTCTTCCTGAAACACACAAAATTATACTCTGTCCTAGAATTGAAGATTTCAAATAGATATCTTAAGTAAAGGTAAGGTGCACATCTTGACAACGTATTTGGCCGTGTGAGACGCAAGCTGCTCAAACCTATTGCACGTGTTAGTTTGGATTTCAGAAGGTGAACTTCACAAGCCAGTCTGGAGAGGTATGTTGATGCCTAAAAGAGACCAGGAGTTGAAAGTATTTCTCGATCGCGCGAGGGAGTATTTCTATGGAGGCTACACCTGAAGCGGAGCGGTTGTGCAGGTGGCACAAGAGTTCCTGGGTGAAGTGGATGAGCGGATCACGCGCATGATGACTGCGCTTCCCGGCGGGCTGACGCTGAGAGGCGGGACCTGTGGAATCCTGCTGGGCGCTCTTGCATCGATCGGTCTCAAGTACGGTTCGGTCAAACGCAGCGAGCGGCAACTCAGCAACACGCTTGGACTTCGGGTGCACGATTTTTTTCGGGAGCTCACGCGGGAGAAGCACGGCACGATCAACTGCCAGGATATCTGTGGTTACGATTTCACGAAGCCGGAGGAAGCATCGGCTTACCTGGGCAGCGCGGCGCAGCACGCGTGCGCGGCCTTGCTGGTGGAAACTGTGAGTTTCATGCTTCCCCTGCTCGGCGAACCGGTATAGACTTTTTCAAATCGTAATGCTCAATCCATAGGTGCTGATGGGACTGAGTAGTAGTAGGTGGAAGCGCTAATCGCGCGGGGAAATGCTCCCATGAGGCCCAACAAATTGCCGAACGGCTGCAATGGTAAATTGAAATTAAAGATTGGGTGATAAAAGCTCACTTTTTTTCTGTTGGGTAATTGTCCTTAAGCCATTCCTTCCAACCGCCTTTGAGGGCATAAACTTTTGTGTATCCCATTTTGACCAGCTCCTGTACCACACGGGCACTGGTTCCCTCTTGGGGTCAAGCACAGTAAAAAACGAGGGTCTTGTCCTTGGGATACTTGTTTGCCCAGGAATCAAAGGCTTCGGGATCTTCTCTAACAGCGCCTTTAATCTTCAAGTCACTATCTGTCCAGTCCTTGCCGTAACGGACATCGATGATGAGCAAATCAGGGTTGTTCAGCCTTGCCTTGAGCTCGTCCTTTGTCATCCTGGGAGTATCCACATACTTCTCAAACATCGTGCACCCTTCAACCATGAAGAAAATTAATAGAGTGGCTAAGAACAATCTCTTTATCATCCTATACCTCCTTGACGAATTGCGGAATTTCTTGAAACTAAAGGCTAAATATATTTTAGACTTAACAGACAGAAACCCTGAAATCAAGAATAAGGTAGATAAAAGGTAAGTTCCATTATAGCAATTAAAACATCAAATTTGAGATCCGCATGTTCGATCGTGATATGTGTCCTCTAGACCGGCGAAATTTGGAAAAAAGAGGACTTCTTCCTGAAACATTCACTTCCAAAAAATCTAAAAAGCGTGTATATTACAACCACA
>Ga0335081_10002052_pt1 | contig 31794 bp, 25 predicted proteins | sample Lox_Sample_35_FD_206713 | JGI IMG/M metagenome (GOLD analysis project Ga0335081, IMG submission 206713) | Soil microbial communities from Loxahatchee National Wildlife Refuge, Florida, United States - Lox_Sample_3.5 | ecosystem: Environmental > Terrestrial > Soil > Wetlands | place: USA...
CGCACGTGATGCTGCCAGTAGAACTTGGCCGTCGGGTCCATGTCGAAGCTTGAGTTCTTGCCGTTCATGCGCCAGACGACGTGGCCCGTGGTCTTGCTCACCAGGTAGACGGCCCAGGTGTTACGGGCGGAGATCAGCAGGTGCTCGTCGTCGTAGGCGGCGATGGAGTTGATGTGGAAGTAGTTGAACGGCCGGGCCGCGGTGCCGTAGCCGCCGTCACCCGGCCCGATCTTCTCGTAGGTCTCCGAGACGGGCACGTCGCCGCTGCCGTAGCTGTCCCACTCGAAGACCAGCTTGCCGGTCTCGATGTCGATCTCCTGCGCGACGCCGGAGAGCAGGTAGCCACCCGAGGACGGCCCGCCCACGTCGGACAGGTCCACCCCGGCCACGGTCCGGTACGCAGTCAGCAGCGCGGTGCCCTGCGGGGTGATGTTGAACTCGTGCAGGTCGGCCTCGACCCCGCCGACGCAGCGAACCGTCTTGATGATCTCGTAGGAGGAGTTCGCGATTGCGCCCTCGCCGCGCCCGTACCCCTCGGTCACCAGGCCCTGCCACCAGGTCAGCACCGGCTTACCCTGGTAGGTCTGCACCGCGAGGTCCATCCGGTGCTCGGTGACGGTGTTCGGGCCCAACCAGACGAGCTGGCCCCGCGGGTCCATGATGATGGTGCCGCCGCGCCCGGGGCCCGAGTAGGGGCAGTTCAGGAAGATGTACTGGGAATCGGGGCCGAGGCCGTATTGCCGCACGGTGATCTCCGGCGGGGTCAGGTCGGGCCTGGACACGAAGCCCGCGCTCGCGTCGGCGGTCGTGGTCGCGAGCGTCGCCTTCGGCGGCCGTGACGAGGAGAACGCCGCGCACCCGCTCATGCCTAGCCCTGCGGCGCCGGCCATCGTTGCGCCGGCCAGGCCGAAAAGCCGCCTGCGGGACAGGTCCTCAGTCATCTGCCGAGCCTCCGGGGTTGTGTCACTTCTCGGGCAGCCCTCCCGGGGTCATTGTGTCGTATGGGGGGGACGGAGGGCCGACGAACGGCCATCCTAGCCCCTAAGCCGCACTCGGCCGGCCTAGTGGTAATACCCACTCGTGTCGGCCACGCCGGGCGCCTCCGCCCCCTGCCTTGCCTCGTGCGGCTGCCTAGTGCGGCGCCGGGAGGCAGACCGCGCCGCGGTCGGCGCCGGACACCAGCGAGGCGTACTTGGCCAGCGCGCCGCTGGCGTAGTTCGGCGCCGGGCGCTTCCAGCCGGCCCGCCTGCGGTCGAGCTCGGCGTCGTCCACCAGCAGGTCGAGCCTGCGCTGCGGCACGTCAAGCACGATGTGGTCGCCGTTCTCGACCAGGGCGATCGGCCCGCCGTCGAACGCCTCGGGCGCGGTGTGCGCGATGGACGCGCCGAAGGTCGCGCCGGAGAACCTGCCGTCGGTGACCAGCAGGACGTCCTTGCCGAGCCCGGCACCCTTGATCGCCGCGGTGACCGCCAGCATCTCCCGCATGCCCGGCCCGCCCTTGGGACCCTCGTACCTGATCACGACCACATCGCCCTTCTCGACCTGGCCGGTCGTGACGGCGGCGAAGCAGTCTTCCTCGCGATCGAACACCCGGGCCGGTCCCTCGAACCGCAGGTTCTCTAGGCCAGGGACCTTCACCACGGCGCCGTTCGGCGCGAGGCTGCCGCGCAGCACGGCAAGGCCGCCCTCGCGGCCGATCGGGTCGCTGACCGGGCGAACCACCTGGCCGTCGGGTGCCGCCGCCGACGCCACGTTCTCCGCGATGGTCTTGCCATTGACCGTGACCGCGTCGCCGTCGATCAGCCCGGCCTCGAGCAGCTCGTGCAGCACCACGGGCAGGCCGCCGATCTGGTCAAGCTCGCTCATCACGAACCGGCCGGCCGGCCGCATCGATGCGATGTGCGGGGTGCGCCTGCTGATCGCGTCGAAGTCGTCCAGGGTCAGCTCCACCTGGGCCTCCGCCGCGATCGCGAGCAGGTGCAGCACCGCGTTGGTCGACCCCGCGGTCGCCATCACCACGGCCGCCGCGTTCAGGAACGCCGACCTGGTCATGATGTCGCGCGGGCGCAGGCCGAGCGCCAGCGCGCCCACCGCGACCTCGCCGGTGGCCCTGGCCAGCGCGGCGCGCTCGGCCGTGACCGCGGGCGGCGTGGCCGAGCCCGGCAGCGCCATGCCGAGCGCCTCGGCGCAGGCCGACATCGTGTTGGCGGTGTACATGCCGGCGCACGACCCCGCGCCCGGGCAGGCGGCCCGCTCCACGGCGAGCAGGTCGGCGTCGGACATCTCGCCGGTGGCCTGGGCACCGACCGCCTCGAACACGTCCTGGATGGTCAGCGACCTGCCGAGCGCGCGGCCCGGCAGGATCGTGCCGCCGTACAGGAACGCGGCCGGCACGTTCAGCCTGGCGCAGGCCATCAGCATGCCGGGCAGCGACTTGTCGCAGCCCGCGATCGCGACCAGCGCGTCGAACCGCTCGGCGTGCACCATCAGCTCCACCGAGTCGGCGATCACCTCGCGGCTGACCAGCGACGCCTTCATGCCCTCGTGGCCCATCGCGATGCCGTCGGAGACCGCGATCGTGCCGAACTCGAGCGGCACGGCGCCTGCCTGCCTGACGCCCTCCTTGGCCGCCACCGCGAGCGTGTTCAGGTGCAGGTTGCAGGGGGTCACCTCGTTCCACGACGAGGCGACGGCGACCTGCGGGAGGGCCAGGTCCTCCTCGCTGAGCCCCACCGCGCGCAGCATCGCGCGCTGCGGCGCCCGAGCGGGCCCGGTCGTGAGCGGGCCGCTGCGCGGCCGCGGAAGTCCAGTCATTGAATGTCCCTTCGAGAGTAGGTTTCATGATCGCGGTGGATTACTGTCGCCAGGCGCAGGTAATCCACCGCGATCATGAAGTCGAGCCTGCCGACACCAGTGCTTCGGCGCCGGTTCGGAGCAGCCCGTAGCTGATCCCGTCGGCGAGCGCGTCCCAGGACGCGGTGACGACGTCGTCGGACACCCCGACCGTGGTCCACTCGCCCTGGTGGTCCGCCGAGGTCAGCATCACCCTGGTCACCGCGCTCGTCGCGGCGCGGCCGTCCAGGATCCGCACCTTGTAGTCGACCAGGTGGATGTCGGCGAGCTGCGGGTACAGCTCGGAGAGCGCCCGGCGCAGCGCCTGGTCGAGCGCGTGCACCGGGCCGACGCCCTCGCCGACGGCCACCACGCGCTGCTCGCCGAGCAGCAGCCGCACGATCGCCTCGCTGCGGTCGGTACCGCCGGCCTTCTCGATCACCACCCGGTAGCCCTCGAGCTCGAACCAGGCGGGCGCCCGGCCGGCTATCCGGCGCACCAGCAGCTCGAACGAGGCGTCGGCCGCCTCGAACGTGTACCCGCGGTGCTCGGCGTCCTTGATCTCGTCGAGCACCGCGCTGGCGAGCTCAGGGTCACCGGACAGGTCGAGCCCGAGCTCGGCGGCCTTGACCAGCACGTTGCTCCGCCCGGCAAGCTCGCTGACCAGCACGTGCGCGCGGTTGCCGACGCGCGCCGGGTCCACGTGCGAGTAAGCGTCCGGCCGCCGCGCGATCGCCGAGGCGTGCAGCCCCGCCTTCGTGGCGAACGCCGACGATCCCACGTAAGGCTGCCGCGCGTCGAACGGCAGGTTCGCCAGTTCGGCGATCTCCCGCGCGGTCGCGGCGAGCGCGCCGAGCCTGCCGGGCGGCAGCAGCTCGTGCTCGCGCTTGAGCTCGAGGCCGGCGATCACCGCGAACAGATCCGCGTTCCCGCACCGCTCGCCGTAGCCGTTGGCCGCCCCCTGCACGTGCGTCGCGCCCTCGCCGACCGCCACCAGCGAGTTGGCCACCGCGCACGCCGAGTCGTTGTGGCAGTGCACCCCGACCCTGACGCCGGGGAACCGTGCGAGCACGTCCCTGACGGTCCGCACGATGTCGTCCGGCAGCGTCCCGCCGTTGGTGTCGCACAGCGCCAGCGTGTCCGCGCCCGACTCGGCCGCCGCGGCCAGGCAGGCGAGCGCGTAGCCGGTATCCGCCGCGTACCCGTCGAAGAAGTGCTCGGCATCGAACACCACCCGGCGCCCTTGGATCGCGAAGAACCGCGCCGAGTCCCCGATCATGGCGAGGTTCTCCTCCCGCGACGTCCGCAGGGCCTCGTCCACGTGCAGCGTCCACGCCTTGCCGACCAGCGTCACGATCGGCGTGTTCGCGGCGAGCAGCGTCTCCAGGCCGGGATCCCCGTCCGCGGACCGATTCGGCCTCCGGGTAGCTCCGAACGCCGCCAGCTGAGCATTCCGCCAGGGCAGCTCCCCGGCCCGCGCGAAGAACTCCTTGTCCTTGGGGTTCGACCCCGGCCACCCGCCCTCGACCACGTCGACGCCGAGCGCGTCAAGAGCCGCGGCGACACGCAGCTTGTCCTCGACCGTCAGGTCCAGCCCCACCTGCTGCGACCCGTCACGCAAGGTCGTGTCATACATCTCGACCGCGCCACGGCCAGCATCTGGGCTTGTCATCGCGACACCTCCGCGGTGAGCGCCGCGGCCCACCCGGCCGTCGTCGTCGCCCCGCCGCTGGCGAGCACGGCATCGACGGCGGCATCGAGCGCCGCGGCCGCCTCGGGCTCGCCGAGGTGGTCGAGCATCAGGGCCGCGGACAGCACGGCTCCCGCCGGATTGGCCTTGCCGGTGCCGACGATGTCAGGCGCCGACCCGTGCACGGGCTCGAACATGGAAGGGCCGGTCTTGTCGGGGTTGAGGTTGCCGCTGGCGGACAGTCCGAGTCCGCCGGTCAGCGCGGCCGCGAGATCGGTGATGATATCGCCGAACAGATTGTCCGTGACGATCACGTCGAAACGACCAGGGTCGCTCACCATGTACAGGCAGGCCGCGTCCACGTGGCAGTAGTCAAGCGCGACGCCGGCCTCGGCGGCGACCTCCTGGGCCACCCGCATCCACAGGCTGCCGGCGTTCACCAGCACGTTGGTCTTGTGCACCAGCGTCAGCCTGCCGCCGCGCCTGCTCGCCAGCGACGCCGCGTACCTGACGCACCGCTCCACGCCGGCCCGGGTGTTCAGGGACTCCTCGGTGGCGGTCTCGAAGGCGGTGCCGCGGTGCGCGATGCCGCCGGCGCCCGCGTACAGGCCCTCGGTGTTCTCCCGGACGACGACGAAGTCGAGGTCGTCGGCGCCTGAGGCGTCCACCCCCGGCCGCTGCCTGGCGGGGCGAAGGTTGACGTACAGGTCGAGGTCGAAGCGCAGCCGCAGCAGCAGGCCGCGCTCGAGCACGCCGGGGGGTACCGTCGGGCTGCCGACCGCGCCGAGCAGGATGGCGTCGGTCTTGCGCAGGTCGTCGAGTATCTCATCGGGCAGCACCTCACCCGTGGTCAGGTAGTGCTCGGACCCGAGCGGGCAGTGCCACCAGTCGACCCCGAAGCCGTGGCGGTGGCTCGCCAGGTCGACCAGGTCCCTGGCGACCGCGGTGACCTCGGGGCCGATGCCGTCGCCGGGCAGGTGCGCGACGACGTAGCTGCGTACGTTTTCCGGCATCAGAGCTCCTCCTCGTGATCGGTCGGAGCATCCAGCCAGCTCATCATGCGTCGCAGGGGACGGCCGGTGCGCTCGATCAGGCTGTCGTTGGCCTCGCGGCGCAGCCGCTCGAAGGTCGGGCGGCCCGCGTCGTCCTCGGCGATCCACTCCCGCGCGAAGTCACCGGACCTGATGTCGGCCAGGATCTTGGCCATGGCCTGCCTCGTGGGCTCGGCGATCACCTTCGGTCCCCTGGTCAGGTCGCCGTACTCGGCGGTGTCGCTGACCGAGTAGCGCATCCAGGTCATGCCGCCTTCCTGCATCAGGTCGACGATCAGCTTGAGCTCGTGCAGGCACTCGAAGTAGGCCACCTCGGGCTGGTAGCCCGCATCGACCAGCGTCTGGAACCCGGCGTTGACCAGCGCGGTGACCCCGCCGCAGAGCACCGCCTGCTCCCCGAACAGGTCGCTCTCCGTCTCCTCCTGGAACGTGGTCACCAGCGCCCCGGCCTTGGTGCCGCCGATCGCCTTCGCGTAGGACTTCACCAGGTCCCACGCCTTCCCGGTCGCGTCCTGCGCCACGGCGACAAGCACCGGCGTGCCCTGGCCGGCCTCGTACTGCCGCCGCACCGTGTGCCCCGGCGCCTTCGGCGCCACCATCGCCACGTCCACATCGGCCGGCGGCCGCACGTAGCCGAAGTGGATATTGAACCCGTGCGCGAAGAACAGCGCGTCCCCGGCCTGCAGGCTCGGCGCAATGGCCTCCGCGTACAGCTTGCGCTGCCCCGTGTCCGGCGTGAGCACCATGATCAGGTCGGCCCACGCGCACACATCCTCCGGCGTGCCGACGGTCAGCCCCGCCTCCCGGGCTGCCTTGCGCGACCTGGATCCCTCCAGCAGCCCGACCCGCACATCGCATCCCGAGTCACGCAAGCTCAGCGCATGCGCATGCCCCTGCGACCCATACCCGAGCACCGCGATCTTCCGCGACTGGATTAGCCCCAGGTCCGCCTCGTTGTCGTAGTACACCGTCGCCATCTGAAAGTCCTCTCGTAATCGTTGGTCTTGATCTTGATCTTGGCTCTTATCCGAATCGCCCGATCGCAGATTCTGGCGGCTCAGGCCGCAACCTCCCCGACCTGGTCTTCGTCCGTAATCGTCGAGCCCCCTCGCCCAATAGCGATCAGCCCGGTCCGCACCAGCTCCCGAACCCCGTGCCGCTCAAGCTGAGCAAGCAGCGAGTCCAGGTTCCCCGGACTGCACACTGCCTCCAGTACGACCGTGTCGTGATCCAGGTCCACCACATTCGCCCGGAACGCCGCGGCGATGTCGAGCAACTCGGCCCGCAGCTCGGGTCTAGCTTGCACCTTGATCAGCGCAAGCTCCCGCTCCACGGCGGCGTCCTCGGCAAGCTCGACCACCTTGAGCACCCGGACCAGCTTCTCCAGCTGCTTGTGCACCTGATCGACAGGCGTCGACGCCCCGTCGACCACGATCGTCATCCGGCTGACCCGCTCGTCCGAGGTCGGCCCGACCGAGAGCGAGGAGATGTTGAACGCGCGCCGCGAGAACAGCGCCGCGACGTGCGCGAGCACGCCGGGCTTGTTCTCGACCAGGACCGACAGGGTGTGGGTGCTCATCGCGCGATCACTTCCCTGCGGGTGGCTGCCTGCTGCTCGGCGGCGGTGAACTCGGGCCCGAGCACGATGTCGTCGTTCGAGTGCCCGGCAGGCACCATCGGGAACACGCCCTCGGCGTCGTGGGTGCGGAAGTCCACCACGGTCGGCACGTCGGTGACCGCGAGCGCCTTCTCGAGCACCGCGTCCACGTCACCGGCTTGCTCGCACCGCAGCCCCACGCACCCGTAGGCCTCGGCCAGCTTGACGTAGTCAGGGATCGAGGTGCCGAGGTGCACCTCGGAGTAGCGCTCCTCGTAGAACAGCTCCTGCCACTGCCTGACCATGCCGAGGAACCCGTTGTTGAAGATCAGCACCTTGATCGGCAGGCCCTCGATCGCGCAGGTGGCCAGCTCCTGCGCGGTCATCTGGAAGCAGCCGTCGCCGTCAATGGCCACCACGAGCTCGCCGGGCCGGCCGATCTGGGCGCCCATCGCGGCCGGCACGGCGAACCCCATCGTGCCGAGGCCGCCCGAGTTGATCCAGCCGCGCGGCCTGGTGAAGCTGTAGTGCTGCGACGCGTGCATCTGGTGCTGGCCGACGCCGGCCACCAGGATCGCGTCTCCGCCGGTCATCGCGGAGAGCCGCTCCACCACGTGCTGCGGCTTCAGCGGGCCGTCGGCATCCTGGGTGTAGCGCAGCGGGTAGCAGCGCTTCCAGCCCGAGGTCCTGGCGATCCACTCGGCGGTGTCGGTCGGGCCGTGCGCGGCGACAAGCTCCCTGGCGGCCCTGGCCAGCTCGGCGAGCACCACGCCAAGGTCGCCCACGATGGCCACGTCGGGCTGCCGGTTCTTGCCGATCTCGGCCGGGTCGATGTCGGCGTGCACCACCTTCGCTCCCGGCGCGAACGCGGCCAGCTTGCCGGTGACCCGGTCGTCGAACCTGGCGCCGAGCGCCACGATCAGGTCGCACTCCTGCAGCGCGGTGACCGCCGCGTACATCCCGTGCATGCCCGGCATGCCCAGGGCCAGCGGGTGCGCGTCGGGGAACGCGCCGCGCGCCATCAGCGTGGTGGTCACCGGCGCCTGGGTCACCTCGGCAAGCTCGCGCAGCGCCTCGTGCGAGTCCGACTTGACCACCCCGCCGCCGACGTAAAGGACCGGCCGGCGGGCCCGATGCAGCAGCCTCGCGGCCTCGGCGATCCTGGCCGCCTCGGGCGGCCCGGGCACCTTGTACCCCGGCAGGTCCATCACCGGCGGCCACGACCAGGGGCATCGGGCCTGCAGGATGTCCTTGGGCAGGTCGACGAGGACGGGTCCCGGCCGGCCGGATGAGGCGATGTGGAACGCCTCAGCGATCGCCGCGGGTATCCGGCCGACGTCCGTGACGAGCTCGTTGTGCTTGGTGATCGGCGCGGTGATGCCCGTTATGTCTGATTCTTGAAAGGCGTCGGTGCCGATCATCGCGGTGGCGACCTGACCGGTGATGGCCACGATCGGGACCGAGTCCATGTAGGCGTCGGCGAGCGCGGTCACCAGGTTGGTCGCACCGGGGCCGCTGGTGGCCATGCAGACGCCGACCCGGCCGGTCGCCCAGGCGTAGCCCTCGGCCGCGTGCCCGGCCCCCTGCTCGTGCCTGACCAGCACGTGCCGGAGCGAGGACGACCGCAGCGGGTCGTAGGCCGGCAGGATGGCGCCGCCGGGCAGGCCGAACACGATGTCGACCCCCTGGCACTCCAGGCTGCGGACGAGCGCCTGGGCTCCTGTCACTTCCACGGGTGTACTCCTTCTTCGATTCTTCAGTTCGGTCGCTCGCTCAACAAAAAACCTCCTGGCCGTCCGGCCGAGGAGGAGTAGCGCGAGCCCGTCGTCTGGGCTCGCGCTAGCTGATGAGGAGTACTCGGAACAAGCGGTTCGTGATCACCGGTGATCTCCGTGACATCGGTGGCATCTAACCCGGCGACCGGGCCTGCCTGATGGCTGGGGCTTGCATGTGGATGGGCCGTGGGAGGCGACGCTGCCCGCCGCCTCCCACACTAGGGCATCTCACGTCCTCGCGTGTGCTCGGGGGCCGCACGAAGGCAGCCAGGCCGGGCGTCCGGCCTCGAAGGCGGCGATCGCGCCGGCATGGCGCAGCGTGACGCCGATGTCGTCGAGGCCTTCGAGCAGCCGCCACCTGGCGTAGTCCGGCAGCGCGAACGGAGCCGACAGGCCGGCCGACGGCACCGACACGCTGCGGTCGGCGACGTCGACCACCACCGTGGCGGCTGGGTCGGCGGCCACCGCCGCGAACAGCGCGGCGACGGCTTCCTCGTCGGCCTGCGCGGTGACCAGGCCGGCCCCGATGCTGTTGCCGCGGAAGATGTCGGCGAAGCTCGGCGCCACCACGGCCTCGAAGCCGAAGTCCTGCAGCGCCCAGACCGCGTGCTCGCGTGACGACCCGCAGCCGAAGTTGGCGCCGGCCACCAGTATCTTGGCCCCGGCAGCGCCGGGCTGGTTGAGCGCGAACGCGGGGTCGCGCCGCCAGGCCTCGAAGAGCCCGGCGCCGAATCCGGTCCGCTCCACCCGCTTCAGCCAGGCGGCCGGGATGATCTGGTCGGTGTCCACGTCGCGCCGGTCGAGGGCGACCGCGCGCCCCTGGACCTTGCTCACCGCGCGCATCTACCGTGCTCCTTCCAGGTCGCCGGGCACCGCGAAGTGGCCGGCCACGGCGGTAGCCGCGGCGACTGCGGGGGAGACCAGGTGGGTGCGCCCGCCCGGTCCCTGCCGGCCTTCGAAGTTCCTGTTGCTTGTCGACGCGCTGCGCTCGCCGGGCGCCAGGATGTCGCCGTTCATGCCAAGGCACATCGAGCAGCCCGCCGACCGCCACTCGAACCCGGCCGCGGTGAACACCGCGTCAAGTCCCTCGGCCTCGGCCTCGGCCTTGACCCGCGCCGAGCCAGGGACCACGATCGCGCGGACTCCGTCGCGGACCCGGTGGCCGCGCAGCACGCCGGCCGCGGCCCGCAGGTCGGCGAGCCGCCCGTTGGTGCAGGACCCGATGAACACGGTGTCGACCGGGATGTTCCTGATCGCGGTGCCGGCCGTCAGGCCCATGTAGTCGAGCGCGCGCTGCGCGGCCTTGCGCTCCGCGGCCGTGCCGAACGACGCGGGGTCGGGCACCCGGTCGTCGATGCTCACCGACTGTGCCGGGTTGGTGCCCCAGGTCACCACCGGACGCAGCGCCGTCGCGTCGATCCGCACCTCGCGGTCGAACGCCGCGCCATCCTCGGTGACCAGCGACCGCCAGTCGTCGAGCGCGCGCTCCCAGTCCGCGCCCTTCGGGCTGTGCGCCTTGCCCTCGAGGAAGGCGAACGTGGTGTCGTCCGGCGCGATCATGCCGGCCCGCGCGCCGGCCTCGATCGACATGTTGCACACCGTCATCCGGCCGGCCATGTCAAGGCCGCGGATCGCCGCGCCGCGGTACTCGATCACCGAGCCGGTACCGCCGCCGGTGCCGAGCTCGGCGATGATGCCGAGCACCAGGTCCTTGGCGGTCACCCCGGGCGGCAGGTCGCCGTCCACGGTCACGGCCATCGCCTGCGGCTTGACCTGCCGCAGCGTCTGGGTGGCGAGCACGTGCTCCACCTCGGTCGTCCCGATGCCGAAGGCGAGCGCGCCGAACGCGCCGTGCGTGGAGGTGTGGCTGTCACCGCAGACCACGGTCATGCCCGGCTGGGTCAGGCCGAGCTGCGGGCCGATCACGTGCACGACGCCCTGCTCGGCGCTGCCGAGCGGGTAGAGCGTGATCTGGTGCGCCTCGCAGTTCTTGCGCAGCCTGGCCATCTGCTCGGCCGCGAGCGGGTCGGTGATCGGGCCGAGCGGGTTCAACGTGGGCACGTCGTGGTCCATGGTGGCCACGGTCAGATCAGGGCGGCGCACCGTCCGCCCGGCGAGCTCGAGGCCCTCGAACGCCTGCGGCGAGGTCACCTCGTGCACCAGGTGCAGGTCGATGTAGAGCAGCGGCGGCTCGCCGTCCGGGCTGGCCACCAGGTGCCGCTGCCATACCTTGTCGAATAGCCGCCCGGCCGCGGCCCTGTGTCCGCCCGGGGCCCTGTGTTCGCCCGGGGCACCGTGCCCGCCGGCGTCCTGCCCCGTTCCTGTCGTGCCGGGGTCCGGCGTGCTCATCGTCACCGGCCCGGCTACTTCTCGCCCGCTGAGCCGGCGTCGCCGCCGTTATCCCGCCGGTCGAGCGCGACCTGGACGGCCTGCTGGGCCGATGCGGTCGCATCCGCTGGCTGGGCGGGCTGGACTTCGCCGTACGCGCGTGCCCTCATCACTCTTCTCCTGTCGCTGACGCAGGTCTTGCAGTGGCTATCAGGCGTTCCAGCTTGAGGCGGCGCCGTTGCCGCAAGACGTTGCCGCAGGATCGGGTGATCGCTGGTGGCTGGCTTGCTCCTGATCAACATGGTCCTGATCAAGGAGCCCAGGTGAGCCCGGCCGGCTTCGCCGGCGGGCCGAGCGCGTCCGATGATTCGCGCGGTCCCTGGGGGCACGCGGCCAGCGCCTCATCCCCGTAGCGGGTTGCTGGCCTGCCTGATCAGGTCCCGCTACGGCAGCTAAGAATGAGTACGAAGCGCCGCATGATGGCACTACTGTACCTGACGCCGCTGGCCCGCGTGCGGCGGGGGCTTCACAGCAGGCCGAGCCGGCTGCCCCTGGAGATCGCCTGCCGCCTGGTGGTGACGCCGAGCTTGCGGTACACCGAGCGCAGGTGGGTCTTGACGGTATTGATCGAGAGGAACAGTGCCTCGGCGATCTCCTGATTGGTCATGTGCGACGGCAGTAGCCGGAGCACGGCAAGCTCGCTGCTGGTGAGCCGCGCCTCGGCGGGCTGGCCCGCCGGTGCCGCCGTGGCCGCGTCGAACCTGCGCAGCACCCGCGCCGCGAACGCCGCCACCTGGCTGGCAGGCCTGATCAGCACGGTCAGCACCGACCTGGCGGCCGGCCCGCCGTCGAGGAACGGGCGGACCATCCCGAGCGGCTCGGCCATGGCGAGCGCGCAGGTCAGGTTCTCGGTGGCCTGCTCGGCATGGCCGAGCTTGCGCCGCGCGATCGCGGCCGTGACGAGCGCGCTGACGTGATCGTGCAGCGTCACGGTGCCGCCCTGGCCGGCCAGGCACGCCTCGGCGGCTCGCAGCGCCCCGGCGTTGTCATCCTGGGCGAGCAGCAGCCTGGCCTGGCAGAGCCTCAGGCCGGGCCGTTCTGGCCGGTCATCCCCCGGGTCGGCGGCGCTGCTCGCGCGGGCGAGCACCAGCCTGGCCCGGCTCGGATCGCCGTCGCGCAGCGCGATCTCGGCGTCAAGCGGCGCCAGCACCGCGTCGAGCGCGCCGATTCCCGCCTGGGCATGTCCGCTGGCCAGGCGCTGGCCAGCGTCGGCGTTCAGGTACTGGTAGCGCAGCCTGGACAGCAGCGTCCGCGCGGTGGCCTGGTCGCCGTCGGACAGCGCCAGCCTGGCCCGCGTCACCGTGATCAGCGTGCGGAGCAGCGTGACCGCGGCCGGCCCAAGCTGCCCGGCGCATCGCGGCGCGCCGCCCGCCGGCTCGTCGGGATCGCACTGGCCGATGGCCCGCAGCGCGGCCGCCGACTCGTCCCTGGCCCAGTGCGCGTGCGCGGCCGCGAGGCTGGCCACCAGCGCCGTCGGCCGGTCGCTGCCGTCCTTGCCGTCGCCGCTGTCGTCTTCATCTGGTCCGCTGCCGGAGTCGTTCAGTGCCAGTGCCGCCGACGGGTCTCCGCCCATCGCGTCGGCTAGCGCCAGCCAGGCGCGGGCGCGGCGGCCGAACGCACGGTACGGGCAGTCCCGCAGGTGCCTGGCGGCATGGCCGAAGCAGGCTCGCGCCTGCTCGGTGTCCGCCGATGTCAGGGCGCCGACCCCGAGCGCGCACCAGAGCAGGCCGAGGCCGAGGCGGTCGGCCTCGCCGAGCGCGGTGGCCTCCGCTCGCTCGGCAACGGCACGGCCCCGCGCGGCCAGGTCGCAGCGGCCAGCCTCGCGCGGGTCGGCGTTCATCAGCCGCAGCGCGTGCAGCCACGGCTCGACGCTGCGGCGCTGGGCGGCGGGGCAGCGGTCGAGCGCGCTGATCGCGTTCGCCAGGTGCAGCGCGGCAGCGCACGAGTCGCCGGTACGCAGGCCGGCCGCCGCCAGCGCCCCGGCGACCGGCGCGTCGGAGGTGAACCGGCTGGCCGGGAAGGCGGCCAGCACCGGCTCGAGACCGGCGGCCTGGTCGGGCAGCAGCATCACCGGGCCGATGTCGGCGAGTATCCGGGCCGCGAAGTCCCAGTCGCCGGCCCGTGCGGCGCTGCGGATCGCCCCGGCGCTCCGGCCGTGCCCGGCCTGCCAGCGGGCCGCCCGCCGGTGCAGCGCGGTGACCTCGTCCGGAAGCTCGCGGCGCAGCTGGGCGCGCAGCAGGTCGAGCAGCAGCGGGTGGTAGCGGTACTCCGGACCGCCGCCGGCGTCCGCCCGCCCGGTCGCGGCGGCCGGCCCGACCATCATGTTCTCCCGGCACATCCGGTCGAGCGTGGCGTCACCGTCGGCCTGCTCGGTGAGCGCATCGGCCAGCTCGCCGCAGATCGCGTCGGTCACGCTGGTGCGCAGCAGGAACAGCCTGCGCTCGGCGGGCAGCCCGGCGAGCACCTCGTCCCGCAGGTAGTCCGCGACCGGGGGCTCGTCGCCGGTAATCGGCGCGACCGCGGCGCCCGGGCTGCCCGGCTCGGTGCGCATCGCGGCCAGCCGGAGCCCGGCCATCCAGCCCTGCGTGCGCCTTTGCAGCTCGTCACGCTGGGCGGCCGGCAGGTCGAGGCCGAGCATCGCGAAGTACGCCGCCGCCTCGTCCGCCGTGCAGGCCAGGTCGCTGCCGCCGATCTCGGCCAGGTCACCGCCCACGCGCAGCCTGGCGACCTGCAGCCCGGCCGGATGGCGGCCGGTGAGCACCAGCCGCAGCGCCGGCGGCGCCTGCCTGATCAGCTGGTCAAGACCGGACAGCGCGGCTGCGCCCGCCAGGCGGCAGATGTCATCGAGCACCAGCGTGACCGGCGTGTCAAGCCGCTGCGTCACCTCGGCCAGGTGCCTGCCGAAGGCTTCATCGCCCGGGTCAGGCAGGCTCTGCGCGACGTCATCGGGGACCGCGGGCAACCCGGCAAGCGCGGACCTGACGCTGGCCCACAGCGAGGCCGGCTCGCGATCGCCGTGGTCGAGGCTCAGCCAGGCCACCCGGTCGGACGCGGGCGCGGTCGCCGCCCAGAGCGCGCAGGCCACGGTCTTGCCTGCGCCGCCCGGCCCGGTGACCAGCACTACCCGGTGCGCCGCGGCGGCCTGCCTGACCAGCTCGGTGACCCTGGGCCGCTGCAGCACCGGCACGCTCGGCTGCGGGATCCTGAGCTTGACGCTCACCACGGGCGCCTGCTGGCCGGGCTCGCCGCGGCGCAGCTCCGCCCGTCGCAGTTCGGCACGGCGCAGCTGCCGCCGGCCGTCCCTTGCGGCATGGCGGACGGCAGGCTCGCTGATGGTCGTCATTCATCCCCCGACGGGCGCGAGCCGCGCCCCATGATCCGCTCGCCAGGCCCCCACCTGCGTGCGAACGTGCGGCTTTGCCCGACAGCGACCGTACCCGCCGGCCGGCCAGGCCAACCTCCCGCGGCGCGGCCCGCCCCACCGGCCGGCCGCCCCGCCCGCTTTCGCCCGCGCCGCCCGCGCAGCTACTCCACGCTGAAGGCCTCCCGCAGCTTCGCCTCCTGGTCGCTGGACAAGCTGGTGCTGATCAGCTCGGCGTCGGCGTACCTGAACCGGTCGGCGACCTGGCCGATGACGGCATCGGAGCTGAGCAGGAACAGAGCCGACGTCCCCGGTCTCACCTTCTCGCGCACCTCCCTGATGAACGCGTCGCTGATCCCCACGTCGGCCATCGAGCCGATCAGCGCACCGGTGGCTGCCCCGATGGCCAGCCCGAGTATCGGGATGAAGAAGATCAGGCCGAACAGCAGGCCCCAGAAGCCGCCGCCGAGCGCCCCGGCCCGCATGGTGTCGCCAAGCTCGCGGGTGCGCGGCTTGCTCTTGCCCACGTCCCAGCTCACCACCGCCGCGTCGAGTACCCGGATCAGCTGGGCGCGCTGCAGGTCGGCGAGCACATCGATGGCCAGCTGGGCTCCGTCGGATGACCTGAACTTCCAGACGGTTAGCGATGACATGGCCGCTCCTGGTTAGGTGCCACTGCCACGATCGGTAACAGGGCCTGGCCGGCGCATCACCCGGCCGGAGTGAATGGCCCACATCACCCGGCCGGGATGACGCCGCCTGGTGCCCGGCCGATCATTGTGATGTCATGAACACGACCATGAAGCAGTCACGGGCGGGCCGGGTACCGCCGCAGCGGGCCGACGACGACGCGCCGCGCGGGCAGGCCAGGCCGCAGCAGCTGCGCTACCGGCTGGACACCTCGGTCCGGCAGATGACGCCGGCCGAGCGGGTGGCGCGCGGGCGCGAGCTCCGGTCCGAGGTGCCCAGGTCGAGCCACGCCGGGTTCACCCCGGCCGCCGACCGCCCCGACCCGGTCGACCTGCTCGTCAGTCAGTCAGCCAGCCGCCTGCCCGACCTGGTACCGATCAGGTACGGCAGGATGCTGGCCTCGCCGTTCTCCTACTACCGCGGCGCCGCCCTGCCGATGGCGAACGACCTATCGGGCACCCCGGTCACCGGGCTGGCCGTGCAGGCCTGCGGCGACGCGCACCTGGACAACTTCGGGCTGTACGCCTCGGCGGAGCGCCGGCTGGTCTTCGACATCAACGACTTCGACGAGACGCTGCCGGGACCGTGGGAGTGGGACCTCAAGCGGCTGGCGGCGAGCATCGAGATAGCGGCCAGGGAGAACCAGATCTCCCGCCGCCAGCGCGCCGCCATGGTGCGGGCGGCCGTGCGCAGGTACCGGCTCGCGATGAGCGAGTTCGCCGGCATGTCGAACCTGGACGTCTTCTACGCAAGCGCCGACGTCGACACCATCAAAAAGCAGCTGGATGCCCGGCTGACCTCGCGCCAGCGCACCGAGCTGGCCAAGGGCGAGGCCAAGGCCCGGACCAGGACCAGCATGCAGGCTCTGGACAAGATGTGCAGGATCGTCAACGGCCGGCCGCAGATCGTCGCCGACCCGCCGCTGGTGATCCCGCTGTCCAGCCTGCTGCCCTCGGACGTGGAGGCATCCGGCATCGAGAAGGTGCTCGTCGGAGTCATCGAGCGCTACAAGCGGACCCTGCCGTCCGACCGCAGGTACCTGCTCGACCAGTACCAGTCCGAGCTCTCCGACATCGCGCGCAAGGTCGTCGGGGTCGGCAGCGTCGGCACCCGGTGCTGGATCATGCTCATGCTCGGCAGGGACGAGTCCGACCCGCTCTTCCTGCAGATGAAGGAGGCGGGCGAGTCGGTGCTCAGCTCCTTCGTCGGCCCGAGCAGGTACTCCAATGAGGGCCAGCGCGTGGTGGCTGGCCAGCGGCTGATGCAGGCGGCCAGCGACATCTTCCTCGGCTGGCAGCGGCTGAGTCCGGCGCCTGACGGGGTCGTGCGGGACTTCTATATCCGCCAGCTCAGGGACTGGAAGTTCTCGCTGGACACCCAGGCCATGGTGCCGCGCGGCCTGTCCGACTACGGCGAGGTCTGCGGGTGGACGCTGGCGCGCGCCCACGCCAGGTCGGGCGACCGGATCGCGATCACCGCGTACCTCGGCAGCTCGGACACCTTCGACAAGGCCATCGCCGAGTTCGCCGCCAGCTACGCGGATCAGAACGAGCGGGACTTCGCCGCACTTGACGAGGCGGCAAAGTCGGGGCGGATCCTGGCCCAGCGCGGGGTCTGATCGACTCGCGCGCCTCGCGGCCCGGCAAGCTCACCCGGCGCAGGTGAGGCGCCCGGCGTCGTGGGCCGGTCTACTTGGCGGGTAATCCGAGATCGCAACAGGGAGGTTCTGATGCCTGCAGCTACGCCCGTGCTCGACACGTTGGTCGACATCAACATGGCGTCCATCGAGCACACCCACCTGATGCCGCGCGAGCTCATGATCGCCAGGCTCGCCGCGCTGGTCGCCGTGGACGCGCCGCCCGGGTCCTACCTGGCCAGTGCGGGCGCGGCCACCGACAGCGGCATCACCGAGCAGGACGTGCAGGACATCCTGATCGCGGTGGCCCCGGTCGTCGGTACCACGAAGGTCGTCTCGGCGGGCGGGAACCTGATGCGCGCGCTCGGCTTCGCGATCGCCGTAGCCGAGGACGGCTCGGGCGCCTGACGACACCGAGCATGCGAGGGGCCGGCCGGACTAGCTCCGGCCGGCCCTCTCTCGTCCGCGCCGGGCCTTCCGGCCCACAATCCCTTCCGGCCCAGAATCTCAGCCGAGCCGCTCGGCGTACATGGCGTCGACCCGGTAGCCGATCCCCACGGTCGGCGCGTTTCTGGTCTGCGGATGCTCGCGCAGGATGGCACGAACCTCGTCGAGCACCGCGCGCTGGCCGGCCGGTGGCAGCACCGCCACATGGCTGACGCTGCGCACGCGGTCGACCACTTGCTCGTGGGTGCTGTGGTGCACGTGATAGAAGGTCGCCTCGGTCCAGGCCGACCAGCGGCCGTCGCCGTCGTCAGTCAGGTGCCTTTCGCTGCGGCGCATCGACTCGTCACCGGCGCCTGTGCCGTCCCTGTGATCACGCCACGGCGCGTGCTTTTCCACCCGGTCCATCACCGACCAGATCTGGTCCACCCATCCGACGCTGCGGTCCCTGGCGTTCCAGATCAGCCCGAGCCGCCCGCCGGCCCGCACCACCCTGGCCAGCTCGGCGAGCGCACGGCGGGCGTCGAACCAGTGGAACGCCTGGGCCACCACGACGGCGTCGACCGAGGCGTCGGCGAACGGCATCGCCTCGGCGACCCCGCCGACCAGCGAGACGCCGGGCAGGCGCAGGCGGAACTGCTCGCGCATCCCGGCCACCGGCTCGACAGCGACGAGGTCGGCCCCGGCGCCGCCGATGAGCGCGGTCAGCTTGCCCGTCCCGGCCGCGAGATCGACCACGACCCGGTCCCGTCCGATGCCGAGGTTCTCGGTCAGCCAGGCCACCACATCCGGCGGGTAGGACGGCCTGGCCTGGTCGTAGGCGAGGGCCTCGGCGCCGAAGCCGCGCTGCGCTACCTCGTGAATGTCGGTCAACCCTGCTCCCCGCGGTCCCGGCTTCTACGGTAGCGCGAGCACCAAAGCCCGCGGCGGCGCGCCGCGGTCCCGCGCAGCCGTGATCCAGCTTGGCCGTTCTGGTGCTCGCCGACGCGGAGGGCAACGAGGCATGCGTCACCACCTGGCAGAGCCGCGGCAGCGCCCGTGCCAGCAAGCCGTGAGGACAGCCCTCAGCTGATGCCGTCGGCGATCAGCGCGTCGAGGGCGGCAAGCACCTCGGGATCGCCCGACCTGCTCACCGGACCGAGCACCGGGCGGCGCCACAGCCAGCAGTCAAGATCCGCGCCGCTGGCGCTGATCTCGGCTGCGGCCGGTGATCCATGGTCGGCCGCGGCGACCTGCATGCCGGGCTGGTCGTAGGCCCTGCCGTCCTCCGGGTCGGTGCCGCTGAACCGCCCGAGCGTGACGAACCAGGAGTAACCGGTGTCGGCCGCGCTCATCCGCAGCGTCTGGCCGCCGTCGGCCGTCAGCGCGCCCCAGGCTGGCAGGTCGCCGCCGTACATGATGCGCAGGGCCTCGTCCGCCCCGTCGGCGCTGAGCCGCGGGTCCATCGCGGTCCCGCTGCCCGCGGTCAGCTCGGCGTCGATCCGGTGGATCAGCGCCTCGTGTGCCTGCCTGCGCCTGATGAAGCCCACGGTCTGGTCCTGCGCCCAGGTCCAGGCCGCAGTGTCCGGCGGTGCGGCGGCCAGCACCTCGCCGAGCGTTCGGCTGGCCGTTGCGAAGAACTCGGCCAGACCCTTCCTCGTGCTCGGCCGGTCAGCCCTGATCCCGTCGGCTTCCGCCGTCGTCGTGACGCCGCCTGCCACCACCGATCCCCAGAACCATTGCACCTCGCCGAGGTGCCACAGCAGGTCATCGGCGGTCCAGCCCGGGCAGGTCGGCACCGGAGCGCTCGGCTCGGCCCCCGCCAGGACCTCGGCGAACCTGGCCGACTCGGCGGCCAGGTGCCCGAGATAGTCGAGATCCCGCGCGCTCGACGATGTCATGCTCAGCTCCCCTCCGGCTTTTCCCGTGCTGCTACCGTTCTCCTCGCCATTGTTCCCCGCCCTGCTGACAGTGCATCGCCGTCTGACTCCGCCGCCCCGGTAACCTTCATCGATGCATGACATACCGTCCGGCCGGGAAGGCCTCGCCGTTGCCGCCGAGCCCGGCGCGGCCACGGTCGCGGCCACGGTCGCGGGCCTGGCGGTCGGGACCAGGCAGGTCATTCCCGGCATCCGGTAGTCAGCCGGGATGACCGCCACCAGGTCGCCGCGCAGCTTCATCTGCCGCAGCGCGTCCAGGCCGGCCGCTCCCGACTCGGCGCGGACGATCCGGTGCGGGTCCCCGTACATGCGGCGCAGGTCCCCGCGCTACGGCACGGGAAACGGCCGGATCATCGTCGACCGTGAGGATGGCCGCCCGCCGCCGATCCGGCTCCGTCACGGCTCCGCCCCTTTCCCGCAGGCAGCACCCACCAGCACTGTAACCGCGGCGCTCGGGTCCCGGTAAGGGCGGGCGGCACCCAGGTGTCCGCAACGCTCGTGACCAGCGGACCGGCTGGCGCCACCAGGGACGTCGGCGTACCTCAGGCGATCCGCGGCGGATCCGGGTTCTCGATCAGGTCCTTGAAGGCGCGCACCCTGTTCCTGGCCGCGTCGGTCATGGATCTGGCCACGGCGTGGCGGTTCGGGATGCCGGCCGGCCAGCGGAAGGTCAGTTCCAGCCGGGTTCTCTGACCGTCGGGTTCGATCCGGTGCAGGACTTCCAGCGGGGCCCCGGCCACGCTGGACAGCGTGAGGCGCCCGGCTGAGATTTCCCTGACGACGGTGACGGTCATGCGGAGCTGGCCGTCGTCGAGGCGCGTGATCAGGTACCACAACTCACCCGGCTGCCGTGCGGGCGTTCCGGGTACGGCGCCCGCGACCGCGGCGGCACTGCGGGACATCAGGGCCGCTGACTCGGGCGCGCACACCGCTTCCCATACGGCGCCGGCGGGCGCCGCGATCGCCGCCGAGGCGGTGGCCGAGGCGGGCCGTCCCGGCAGCGCAGCGGGTACGCAGGCGGCATGCAGCCTGGCCGGCATCCGGCCGTCCGGCAGCGGCGCCCGGCCCTCGGCGACGTCGCATAGACCGGCAAGCCACGCCGGCATCGCGCGCTGCCAGTAGTCCGTGACCACGGCCTGCGCGCTGCGGTCCGCGACTACAGAGCTGACTTGTATCGTCACCCGTGAGCCAGCCCGCTCGGGGATGGCCGACAGTGTGAGCGTTTCCGCGCCGTCTGACGGCTTTCCCGGCAGGGTCAGCGAAACGACTCGGCCTGCCAGGTCCTCGCGGGCCTGGTAGACCACGAAGATCGGCCGCGTCGCGGGCACGGACAGCACTACCCGGAGCCGGGCCGCGGGCGCTTCCACGTCGAAGGCGAAACTGCTCGGCCGCAGCGCCAGCGCCGCGGGTCCGGTGAGCAGCGGCCACACGTGCGCGGCCGGAGCGCCGCACGCCTGGGACTGCTCGACCAGGACAGGCCACCCGCTCATGCTGTCCTGCCGCTAGGCCCAGGGTCCGGGATCAGCCGGACCGGGCTGGACGGGCGGCCCGGCGACGAGTTCCTGGCTCATCTCGAACAGCACCGGATCGAGTTCGAGCTGGAACAGGCCGACCGGCGTCTGCAGGCTGGTGACCATGGCTTGCCGGCCGAGGGCCGGTCCGGGAACGACCGTCGCGGCCGCGAGTTCGACCGGACTGGCATGGACCCCGGCGCCTGGTTCCCACAGCAGGCTTCCGGGCGCGAGTCGCAGCGCGCCGCGCAGCCAGTCGCCGCCCTGCCCGGCCGCGTCGAGCCGGCGCAGCCGGGCAGGAACCGGCCGGGCGCCCGGCCCTCCGGGCTGCGGCATCGACTGGCCCGGCCCGATCCATCCGCCGGGCGAGCCCTGGTTCCGGTCCTTGTGAAAGAGTCCCATGGCACATCGTGGCACGGAACGGGCGCCAGGGCACGAAAAAAGAAGCTTGGTGTGGTGTGGTGGCAACGAGGAGGTTCGAGGCCTGGCCAGGCCTAGCGATCCTAATGGTCGCTAGGTGCCCGAGATAGTCGAGGTCAGGCTCGCCGGACGATGTCATGCTGAACTCCTGGCCGGCTTCCTGCGGGTGACCGGCTCGTGTCCCATTGTCGCGCGACCTGCCGACAGTGGCCCTCGGTCTGGCCACGCCGCACCGGTAACCTTCATTGATGCACGTCAACCGAGTCGGCCAGGCACGCCTGGCCGTGGCCGCCGCGCCGGTCGCGGCCACGGCCACGGGCCCGACGGCCGGGACCAGGTCGGTGCGGATCGCGCCGATGACCGGCTCGCACGCCGCGCAGGTGCTCGCGATCTACCAGGCCGGCATCGCCGAGGGAAACGCGACCTTCGAGGAGGCGGCGCCGTCCTGGGATGAGTTCAGCGCGGGCAGGCTGCCCGGCCACCGCTACGTCGCGCTCGACACCGCCGGCCCCGCCGAGGCTGCTCCCGATGACGTCACCTACGCCGCGGGCCCCGCCGATGGCCCCGCCGATTCCGCCGCGGGTCCGGCCGATTCCGCCGCGGGCCCCGCCGACTCCGCCGCCGGCGGCGGCACCGATGTGCTCGGCTGGGTGGCCATCTCGGCGACGTCGAGCAGGTCCGCCTACGCCGGAGTGGTCGAGCACTCGGTCTACGTCCGCCCCGACGCGCGCGGCCGCGGCATCGGCCGCCTCCTGCTCGGCGCGGTGATCGAGTCCACCGAGGCGGCCGGCATCTGGACCATCCAGTCCGGCATCTTCCCTGAGAACGAGGCCAGCATCGCGCTGCACGCGGCGGCCGGGTTCCGCGTCGTCGGCAGGCGCGAGCGGATCGGCCGCCATCAGGGTCGCTGGCGAGATATCTTGCTGCTCGAGCGCCGGAGTCCGATCGTATGAGCTGCGGGGATGAGCGCTTTACCGGTCGCCGTCGGCACCGCGGAGCCCGGGCCGCCCGCCGCCCGCGGTGTAGCGTCAGTGGTGATGACGACGTCGATGAATCGGTGGGCGGTGCTGGCCGGTTACGGCCTCCTCGCCGCCTGCACGCAGCTGCTCTGGCTGTCGTACGCATTCATCACCGTGCAGGCCCACCGGGTCATGGGAGCGTCGGTCGGCTCCGTGGGCGACCTCGCAGCCATCTTCCCGCTCATGTACGTGGTGCTCGCGCTTCCGTTCGGCAAGTGGCTCGACGTGAGCTTCGGGCACGCGCTCGCGGCGGGCGCGATCCTGACCGGCGCGGGCGGGATGCTCCGGCTGATCAGCCCCACGTCGTTCCTGGTGGCCCTGGTCGGGCAGTTCGTGATCGCGGTCGGCCAGCCGCTGGTGCTGAACTCGATCACCAAGGTGGCCGCGCACCACTTCCCGCAGTCCGAGCGGACCGCGGCGATCTCGATCGGGAGCGTGTCGCTCTACGTCGGCATCCTGGTCGCCGCGCTATCGGACAAGCCGCTGTTCACCGCGGGCGGGCTGCGGCTCGTGCTCCTTGTCCAAGGCGGACTCGCAGTAGTGGCGGCCCTGTGGGTGCTCCTGGCGCTGCGCACCCCGCCCGCGTTCCGCGGTGACCTCTCGGTGGCGATCACGCTCGGCTGGCTGCGGCGCGACAGGTTCATGTGGGTGCTCGGCGGCCTGCTCTTCGTCGGGATGGGCATCTTCAACGCCGTCGCGACCTGGCTGGATGCCATACTCGGCCACTTCAGGCACGGCTCGGCGGCCGGCTACCTCTTCGCGATCCTGACCGTGGCCGGGATACTCGGCGCCGCGGTGCTGCCGCAGGCCGCCGCCAACAGGGACCGGCGCCGCACGATGCTCCAGGTCACGGTCGCGGTGACCGCCGTGGTCTTCCTGGCCATCGCCGCCTGGCACGGCGTGATCTTCATCGGGATCATGCTCGCGCTGGAGGGATTCGTGCTGCTCGCCGCCCTGCCGGTGGCGCTCGACTGGTCCGAGCTGCACTCCGGGCCCGAGCGGGCCGGCTCGGCCGTCGGGTTCCTGTTGCTGGCCGGAAACCTCGGCGGCGTCGTGTTGCTGCTGATCGTGCAGGGCGTGATAGGCAGCCCATACCTGTCGCTCGGCGTGCTGTCCGTGGCCGCCCTGGCCGGCCTGGCGCTGTCGACCAGGCTCCCGGCCGGGGCGGGCGCGACGGCCGACCAGGGACGGCCAGTGAACTGAGGGAGCCAGTGAACTGAAGGAGGCTGTCATGATGGATCCGGGCGAGCTGATGACCAGCCTGGAGCATCAGCTCAAGCCGTACCGCGGCGCCGCCGACGTGCCGACGTTCGCCGAGCTTCCGGCCGACGGCCTGCCCAGGGACGAGGTGGCCGACCTGGTCGAGCGGCTGGCGGGCACCGAGGAGGCCCGCTGGCGTGACGGCTACGCCTCGGGCGCGGTCTACAACGGCGACCCCGAGCACATCGCGTTCCTGAACCGGATCTACGCGGCCCAATCGCAGACCAACCCGCTCCACCCTGACCTGTGGCCGAGCTCCACCAAGTACGAGGCCGAGCTTGTCGCGATGACCGGCCACATGCTCGGGTCGGCGCACGCCGCGCCCGACGCGCCGGTGGTAGGCACGGTCAGCTCGGGCGGCACGGAGAGCATCATGCTCGCGATGCGGACCTACCGTGACTTCGCCCGAGAGCGCCGCGGGATCGCCCGGCCGGAGATCGTCGCCCCGGTGACCGCGCACGCGGCGTTCGACAAGGCGTCGCGGTACTTCGACATGCCGCTGGTCCGGGTGCCAATGGGCGAGGACTGCACGGCCGACGTCGACGCCATGGCCGAGGCGATCACCACAAGCACCGCCGTCCTCGTCGGGTCGGCGCCCAGCTTCCCGCACGGCGCCATCGACGCGATACCGGCGATCGCCGAGCTCGCCGCTGGGCGAGGCATCGGCTGCCACGTCGATGCCTGCCTGGGCGGCTTCATCCTGCCGTGGGCGGAGCGGCTCGGCTACCCGGTGCTGCCGTTCGACTTCCGCCTGCCCGGGGTGACCTCGATGTCCGCCGACACCCACAAGTACGGCTACGCGGCGAAGGGCTCGTCGGTCGTGCTGTACCGGGGCAACGATCTGCGGCAGTTCCAGTTCTACAAGGTCGCCGACTGGCCGGGCGGGCTCTATCTCTCGCCGACCTTCGCCGGCAGCCGGCCTGGCGCGCTGTCGGCGACCGCCTGGGCCGCCATGGTCTCCATCGGCGAGCGCGGCTACCTGGCGGCGGCCAGCCGGATCCTGCAGGTCGGCGCCGAGATCAGGGACGGGGTCGCCGCCATCGACGGCCTGCGGGTGCTTGGGCACCCGCTGTGGGTTGTGGCGTTCGCCGCCGACGAGGACCACCCGGACATCGACATCTACCAGGTGATGGAGAACATGGGCAAGCGCGGCTGGAGCCTCAACGGCCTGCAGCGCCCGCCCGCCGTGCATATCGCGGTCACACTGCGGCACACCCTGCCCGGCGTGGCCGCGCGGTTCCTTGCCGACCTGCGGGAGTCCGTCGACCTGGTGCGGGCTGACCCGTCCGTGCACACCGGCATGGCGCCGGTCTACGGGCTTGCCGCCTCGCTGCCGCAGGAGGTCGTGCGGGACCTGCTCGGCGTCTACCTCGACGTGATGTTCGAGGTATGACGGTGCACGGGTCCGCCGCGAGCCCGCCGGCGCCCCCCGGCTCGCTCGTGCTGGCCATCGATCTGGGAACCTCGGCGCTGAAGGTCGCACTCGTCTCGCTGTCCGGCGAGATCGTCGCCGCCGAGCAGGAGACCTGCCAGGTCAGGCTGCTGCCTGGCGGCGGTGCCGAGCAGGACCCGAAGGACTGGTGGGCGCTGATCGCCGCGGCGTCAAGCCGCCTGGTCGCCAGGGCCGCCGTGCCCGCCGGGTCGATCGCGGCGGTCAGCTGCACCGCGCAGTGGTCGGGCACGGTCCCGACCGGCCAGGACGGCGCGCCGGTCAGGGACGCGATCATCTGGATGGACTCGCGCGGCGCGCCGTACGCGCGCGCCGTGACCGGCGGCCCGGTCCGGATCCAGGGCTACGGCGTGGACAAGCTGGCCCGGTGGATCAGGACCACCGCCGGGCTGCCGAGCCGCAGCGGCAAGGACTCCGTCGCGCACATCCTGTGGCTCAAGCACAGCGAGCCGGATGCCTACCGGCGGACCACCGTGTTCCTTGAGCCCAAGGACTGGCTGAACCTGCGGCTGACCGGCCGCGCCGCGGCGTCGTTCGACTCGATCGCGCTGCACTGGGTCACCGACAACCGCCGGCCGGACCGGATCGGCTATGACCAGGCGCTGATCAGACTGGCCGGCCTGGACAGGGAGAAGCTGCCGGAACTTGTTAATGCCACTGATCTTCTCGGACCGCTGCTCGCCGAACCTGCCGCGGCGCTGGGCGTCCGGCCCGGCATCCCGGTCGTGGCCGGCGCGCCCGACATCCAGTCGGCCGCGATCGGGTCGGGCGCCACCAGGGACTTCCAGCCGCACCTGTACGTGGGTACCTCGTCGTGGCTGACCTGCCACGTTCCGTTCAAGAAGACCGACCTGTTCCGCAACATCGCCTCGCTGCCCGCCGCCATCCCTGGCCGGTACTTCGTGGCCGACGAGCAGGAGACGGCGGGCGCCGCGCTGACGTTCCTGCGCGACCGGGTGCTGTTCGCAGACGGCGGCGCGCCGGCCGACGCGTACCGGCAGTTCGACGCGATGGCCGACCAGTCGCCGCCGGGCAGCCGCGGGCTGATCTTCACGCCGTGGCTGTACGGCGAGCGGACGCCGGTCGAGGATCACTTCGTGCGGGGCGGGTTCCACAACATGTCGCTGGACGTCGGCCGCGGCGACCTCGTGCGCGCGGTCTTCGAGGGCGTGGCGCTGAATGCCAGGTGGCTGCTCGGCGCGGTGGAGAAGTTCGCCGGGCGCCGGCTCGACCCGATCAGGTTCATCGGCGGCGGGGCGCGGTCGGCCGTCTGGTGCCAGATCTTCGCCGACGTGCTCGGCCGCACCATCGAGCAGGTCGCCGACCCAGTGAACGCCAACGCGCGCGGCGCGGCCATGATCGCTGCCGTGGCGCTCGGCGAGCTGAGCTTCGACGACGTGCCCGACCGGGTCAAGGTGGAGCAGGCGTTCTCGCCCGACGCCGGTCGCGCTGCGCTGTACGACGGGCTGTTCGACGAGTTCATCGGCCTCTACAAGCGCAACAAGAAGGCCTACGCGCGGCTGAACTCCGCCCACCCCGCCGACTAGACCCAGATTCGCGCTACCCCTTCGCCTCCTTACGCCGCCGCGGCCCGCCTGCGCCGGCCTTGAGGCCCGCCTGCGCCGGGGTTCGGGTCGAAAGTGCCGGCCTTGAGGCCCGCCTGCGCCGGGGTTCAGGTCGAAAGTGCCGGTCTGAGCCCACTCAGGCGGACGGGCGCGTCTCCCGGTCGCCGCGCCGCTCGTCCAGGGTCGCCGCGCCGCTCATCCAGGGTCGCCGCACCTCTCATCCAGGGTCGCCGCACCGCTCATCCAGGTCGCCGCACCGAATAACTCAAAGATGATCATGATGGATGTGATGAAAGTCCCAGAATATGCAGTGAATGTGGCATTCATTCCAGATGCTGCCCGCACTGCGGTGGCGATCACGTGCACTTTGACCGATATGCGGCCGTCAACTCCAGAAGCGAGAACGCTCATCCGGCACTCGGGCGCAAGTCGTCTTGCGCCAAGTACTTTGTTATGCAAAGCTATTGCGAGTCGGGAGTATTTGGTCGGAGCGAGCGAGGCTGGAGAGGCTGGAGGGAACGGAATGACGGAGGGGGGCGGTTCGAAGCCGAGCGGTGAGGGCGTCCGGCCGGGCGAGTCCGCGGGGATCGGGGCCAGCCGGGAGACTGGAGCGGCGGCCGGGATCGGCCCGGAGGCGGGGAACGGCCCAGAGGCGCGGAGCGCTCCGGAGGCGGGGATCGGCCCGGAGGCGGGGAACGGCCCGGAGGCGGGGAACGGCCCGGAGGCGGGGAACGGCCCGGAGGCGGGGAACGGCTCGGAGGGCGGGACGGGAGAGCCGGGTGCGCTGCTGAACGACGTGAGCAGGCTGCGCAGGCAGGCGAGGTTCGCGCGCCACGCCTACTGGTTTCCGCTGGTCATCTTCGGCGTGCTGATCTGCGCCAGCGTTCCGTTCTACATCCAGCCGCCGCCGAAGAGCGGCGTCTTCACCTCCGGCGGCCCCGTCCTGCCCGCGCTCGGCGGGTTCGCGAATTCGGGCTGGCGGGGCTACCTGGTCTACTACTGGCTTGCGGCGATCGTCATCGGGCTCGTGCTAACCGGCCTGTGGTACCGGTGGCACGGCAGGAAGGTGGGAGTCGTCACTCCATCGCGCGGCTACCTCATCACCGGCGCGATTCTCGTGCTGCTCGCCCTGCTGCCGTGGCTGCGGCTGCCGGGCGACCTGATCATCCGCGGCACGTTCCCGTTCGTGATCATCGGGCTCGGACTCTGGATGCTGGTGTGGGCCGAGCGGAGCTGGGCGCTGCTTGCCATCGTGGTCGTTTATACCGGCACCGCGTTGCTTGCCAGCCTGTACGACATCGAGAACGTGGTGTTCAGGCTGGGCTGGGTCCCCACCGGCTCGCAGTGGCGGCTGGCCGCACTGCCCAACGTGCTGCTGCCCGCCCTGGTGCTGCTGATCGCCGGAGGAGGCGCGTTCCTGGTGCAGCGGCGGACGCGGAGCGTGGCGTGAGCGCGGCGGGGGACCCCGGGCCGGACGCGGCCGACCAGCCGGATCGCCCAGACGGCCCGCATCCGACCAGAGGGCTCGACGAGACCGTGCACCAGCGCCACAGGCTCGGCATTCTCACGATCGCGGCCGAGGCGAAGAGCGCGGAGTTCGGCTACTTGCGCGAGGCACTCGGCCTTACGCCGGGGAACCTGTCCAGGCACCTCACCGTGCTCGAAGAGGCCGGCCTGGTGGTGGTGACCAAGGGCTATCAGGGACGCAGGCCGCGGACCTGGGTGCGGATCACCGGCCGGGGTCGGAGCGCGCTGGCGGCCGAGGTCGCCGCGCTGACCGAACTGCTGCGTCGGCATGGCACGGCTCGCGACCCGGGCCAGGCCGTGGACTCTGGCGCGGGCCTGGCCGCTGACCAGGCCTGACCGCAACGTACGCACGACGCCAAATGTGGCGTCACTATCACAGGCCATCTCGATTCGGCGCATGGAGTCCGTTGATCTGGGCAGATGTATCGCACCTGCCGGATACGAAAGGCCCTGCGATGAGTAAGGCCAACGGGCACATCCAGAAACTCGGCGCCACCCAGGAACTCGGCCCCAGCCAGGACTCCGGGGCCACTCAGGAACTCGGGGCTAGCGGGAACACAGGGGCTAGCGGGAGCGCCAAGCGCTGGCGTCCGCGCGGTGGCGTGGGCCTCGCCTGGCGCGTGGCCCGCCTGGCCGTCGCCGCGCTGGTGGCGATCGCCCTGCTCGTCGTCGCGCTCTCTGCGGTGCACCTGCTGCCGCGGTTCCGCAACCCGTTCGCCGAGACCTCGGTCGACCGCAGCCAGCCGGTGGTACTGAAGTCGATTACAGCGCTGAGCAGGTTCGAGGCCGCGAGCGGGTCCTTCCAGGTCGTGGTCGACCTGGCCATGAAGTCCTCGTTCCTGCCGTCGTTCGTCGAGGGGTCGGACACGCTGTTCGTCGGATCGGGCACCGACATCGCGTACGTGGACTTCTCGCATCTGAGCGGTTCGGCGATCAAGCTCGCTGATCACCGGACGGCAGTGACGATCATGTTGCCGGGCGCGCAGCTCGAGCCCGCCGTGCTGAACGTCAAGCGTTCGTACGTCTTCGCGCAGCAGATGGGCCTGCTGAACCGGATCGGCAACTTCTTCTCAAGCAATCCCGGCAGCGAGCACCAGGTCTACGTGCTGGCACAGCAGAAGATCCAGAACGCGGCCAGGCACAGCGCGCTGGTCGCCCAGGCCGAGACCAACACCAGGCGGATGCTGACCGGCCTCATGCGCTCGCTCGGGTTCACCAAGGTCACAGTGATCTTCAGCGGCGCGACCTGAGCCGGCAGGCTGCGCCGGCCCGCCCGCGCCGACGGCCCGCACCGGCCGGCCTGCGCTGACGGCCCGCACCGGCCGGCCTGCGCCGGCCCGCCCGCCTGCGCCGGCCACCTGCGCGCCGCCAGCGCCGTTCCGGCCATCGCTTGCAGAGCGGCAGAACGCGGGCGCGTTGGGTGACAGAATAAGGACCTCGCTCAGGAATGGCCGGCGCCCGCCGAATCGCCGCGGACTCGCCGATCGTTACGACCCCGCCATACCGAGAGGTTGCCGCAATGGCTGACGTCAAGCTCGGCAAGAAGGCCGCCCGTCACGACCCACGGACCTTCGACTACGCCAAGTACCGTACCGGAATCGCCACCGCGCCTACGCAGGCGAACTGGACCACCGGCCTGACCTTCGCCATGCTGGGGAACAACCAGTACGGCGACTGCGTCGAGGCCGGCTACGCCCACCAGGTGCAGATCTGGGGCGATAACACCGGTCAGCCGTTCGTCCCGACCGACGCTGAGGCGCTCGGTGCCTACACCGCGATCACCGGGTTCAACCCGTCGAACCCGAGCACCGACCAGGGCACCGACATGCTCACCGCGCTCGGCTACTGGCAATCCACGGGAATGGCCGGCATCAAGATCACCGCGTACGCGAAGGTGAACCCGCTCAGCCAGGAGGAGGTCTGCGAGGCCATCGCCTGGTACGGCGGTGCCTACGTGGGCGTGCAACTGCCGACCTCGGCGCAGAGCCAGGTCGGCACGGAGTGGACCGTCACCACCGGCCCGAACGCCGCCCCAGGAAGCTGGGGAGGGCACTGCATTCCACTGTGCGCCTACGACCAGGACACCGTCACGTGCGTGACCTGGGGCGCGCTGCAGCCCATGACCTGGGAGTTCCTCACCACCTACTGCGATGAGGCGTTCGTCATGCTGTCCCAGGAGTGGATCGCTGGCTCTGGTCAGTCGCCGTCGAATCTGGCGTGGGGCCAGCTGATGGCAGACCTCGCGAACCTGTAGCCGCGGGCAGCGCGGCAGGCAGCGCAGCGGGCCGGGCGGCATGCTGCGCAGTGGGCAGCGCGGCGGGCAGGGCGGGAGGCACGGCGCGCCGGATCTCGGCGCCGGGCTCTGCCGCCGCCTGGTCGGACGGCTCGGCGGACCGCTCGGCAGACGGCTCGGCGGTCGGCGGGCGTCCCGCGTCGGGCCCGGTCACCGGCTCGGCGAACGGCGCAGCGGAGGGCCCTGAAACCTGCTCTGGCGTCGGCTCGGCGGCCGGCGGGCGTGCGGCGTCGGACGCCTCGACCGCGTCGCGGTAGGCGCGCCGCAGCTTGGCGACCTCGGCCTGCGGGTCGTGGAACCAGTTCGTCGACCAGATCCGGTGGAAGCTCCAGCCGAGCCGCTGCAGGTGCTCGCCGCGCAGCCGGTCCCGGTCCCGCACGCTGCCCGACCTGCGGTACGACGCCCCGTCGGCCTCGATCGCCAGCACCATCCGGTCCGCGTCGTCCGGGTGGGCCGCGGCGAAGTCCACCCGGTAGCCGCCGACCCCGTACTGCGGCACCACGGTGATCCCGCACTCGGCCAGCCGGCCGGCGACGTCGGCCTCGAACGGGCTCAGCTCGGCGCTGCCGCCCGCGGCCGCCGTGGTGCCGCCCGATCCCGCGTACTCGAGGTAGTTGGCGAGCAGCCGCGCGCCAGCCTTGGTCAGCCGCTCGGGGTCCACATCGCGTGCCGAGAACGAGCTGACCAGCGTCAGCCGGTGCTTGGCCCGGGTCGCGGCCACGTTCAGCCTGCGTTCGCCGCCGTCGCGCAGCAGGGGTCCCCACTGGTAGCGCATCCGGCCGTCGCGATGCTTGCCGTAGCCGATCGACAAGATGATGGCGTCGCGTTCGTCGCCCTGCACTCTTTCCAGATTTTTAACGAAGAACGGCTCGGGACTCTCGTCGGCGAAGAAGTACTCGAGCTCGGGGTGGCGCGCGAGGGCGGCGCGCAGCGCGGAGTCGATCCGCTCGGCGTGCTTGATGCCGAGCGCGATCACGCCGAGTGACTCGCGCGGCACGGTCCTTGCGTGGTCGAGGATCAGCTCGACCACCTGGTCGACCTCGGCGGTGACCGATACCTCCTGGCCGGGCTCCGGCGTCTGCTGCACCACCACGTGCCGCAGGCAGTCGTCGCGGAACACGCCGGGGAACGTGGTCAGCGCGCCGCCGTAGATGTGGGTGTTGGAGAACGCGACGAGCCGCTCGTCCCTGCTGCGGTAGTGCCAGGCGAGCGGCCAGGTCGGCAGCAGCGGCCTGAGCGCGTCGAGCACCGACTCGAAGCCCGCGCCGAACGACACCAGGTTGTCCTCGTCGTCCTCGGCGAGCTCGTCGTCGTCGCCGACCTGGCGGAAGAAGTTCGTCGGCGGCAGCTGCCGGTCGTCGCCTG
>Ga0335081_10002053_pt1 | contig 31792 bp, 36 predicted proteins | sample Lox_Sample_35_FD_206713 | JGI IMG/M metagenome (GOLD analysis project Ga0335081, IMG submission 206713) | Soil microbial communities from Loxahatchee National Wildlife Refuge, Florida, United States - Lox_Sample_3.5 | ecosystem: Environmental > Terrestrial > Soil > Wetlands | place: USA...
CCAAGCGCGTGAATACATGGTTCTGTACCAGAGGTTGATGTTAAGCGGCACTTTCGCTCTCCCTTTCCGTAAATCCTCTTCCCACGAGAGTCACAAAGACTTCTTCGAGTGTGGGTTCTTGCCTCCGCGAGGAAAGTAGTTTGATCCCCGACGTTTCCAGTTTTCTAGTAATGTTATCAATGGCGTCGTCATCCTCTACCACAACCTTCACCGTAGCTACACCTCGTTCCTCATCTAATGTCGAAGTGACGCCTTTCACGTGCGGTACCGAGGTGAACGGGTCCATGGATGGAGGAGATGGTCGCAACTCCATGACGTACGCGGGTCGGCCGTACTGTCGCTTCAGAACGTCCGGCGTTTCGCAAACCAATATTCGACCTTTGTCAATTATCGCAACCCGGTTGCAGATTGCTTCAGTCTCCGCCATGTTGTGCGTCGCTAGGAATATCGTTCTCTTGCCTTCTTTTGCCTCGTGTGCAAGGAACTCTCGTATCCGCCTGGCAGTCATAACATCCAGTGCGATCGTGGGTTCATCCATGAAGACGACTTTGGGATCATTGATGAATGCGCGGGCTATGGTCATTCGTTGACGATAGCCGGTTGAGAGTTCGTAGACCTTCTTGTCAATATACTTCTCTAACTCAAGTTTGGAAGAAAGGGAATCCACTCTTTGCTTGAATTCCTCGGTAGGAGTACCGTAGAGTTGTGAGAAGAACCAGAGGTTGCCTCTAGCAGAGATGAACTCATATCCGGCACGTTCGGCGCCGCTGGCCATGTTGATAATTGGCCTGATCTTATCAGGCTCCTTCGCGACGTCATAGCCGAGTATCGTTGCGCGGCCGGAAGTTGGAAGTAGGAGTGTGGAGAGTATCCTGATTAGAGTAGTCTTTCCCGCACCGTTCGGCCCCAATAAGCCAAAAACTTCGCCCTCATTCACCTCTAAGTCAACACTGTCCAGAGCAACGACAGTACCCGACTTCGATTGAAATCTGCGAGCGAGCTGCGTAACCTGTACTATCGCCATACCGGGGCCGTCGAAGGTCAAGAGTGAAGTGTCTCTTAAGCTATGGAGAGAAATCCGACATGTGTTCTCCAATTTCCGAACTTAATTTCCAATCAATATTATAGCGAGACCGTGTCAGCCTTCTGTGAAGACGTAGTTGTCCAGTTTCTTATCAGAGAGGTTGAGGACCAAGCCTCGGAGAACGCCGGTAGTGTACTCACTGCCTGGATTGAAACACGTGGTCTTTCCTACCTGAGAGAATCCCCTCGCTTCATGAATGTGGCCGTGTAGGCCAGCTAGTGGCTGAAACTTCTCAATTACCTTTCTCACGGAGATTGATCCCACGTGATCCATCTCTGGTTCTCCGCCTGGGGTTAGCACTGGTTTCAGGTCTTTGTCGAGTTTCGGTGCTAAGTCTATTTGCGTATCGTAGGGGGGACAGTGGAAGTTGAATAGGCTATTTTCCGGGTGCGAGAGTTTTGCTGTTGTTGCTTCGAGTTTGGAGAATAATTCCTCTTCAGTGATATCGCCAGGGCAGTCCCAGGGAGTTTTGTTTGAGTAACCGACGCTCGGCATTTCATGTTTATCGTCGATCATGGTTACTTGTTCATTGGGGTAGATCACGTAGTCGGATTTCTTTAGGATCTCGCCGACTATGAGTAGGTCGTCGTTGCCGACGTTTATGATGATCTTGACGCCTATCGGTTTGAGGCGTTCCTCGGCGATCTGAATCCAACGTCTAAGACTGACACTCATAACTTCATTAAAGACCTCATCCATGCGATTTGGGGTCTTTCTGAGTTCTTCCCATTCAGCACTAGTTGTTCGGTAAGGATAGCTTCCTATGTCACGAATTTTCCTTTCAAGCTCATTCAATTGATCCTCGTTGCTTGCTTCTTGTTGTGCGCCCACATACTCAGCGCGCCAAGAACTTCCATTCTTCAAAACGGGCGTGATTGTTTTCCCGGTTATGTCTCCACCGAGCAGGAGCACGTTTCCTTTGTAGACCTTGCCGGCATTTACGAATTTTAGGAAGAGTCGGTCTGATCCGTGAATGTCGCTGACAAAGAAGATTCGTGTCTTAGTCAAGGTTCGAGTCTCGGTCTGTGAAACATGTTAGTCTTATATGCTCTCACATTTCGCCGTTTACGTTTCGCGAAAATCACGTGATTCTGATTGGAATATTAGGGTCATGAAAATACTCTTGTAGGAATACTTATATGCGGTTCACCTTCCCACGTAGGAAAATCTACGTGAGGGTATCAAAGAAATCATGTCTACGGATTCAGGTCTCTTTGTGCGAAAATCTTCGGGGTTGACAAGAAATGTTAGCGCCAACGACGCTTTCATAGCTAACCTTGTCGGCATGGGAATCCTTGTCAACGCTTTCTGGATCGTTTACGCCTCAGCCTCTTACCCAAACGCGGATCTGACTGCCACTGTATTCACTGCGCTGGTAGTGAACCTAGTTGTGGCCTATGTGTATTGGATGCTAGCGACGGCGATGCCTAGGACTGGCGGAGACTACGTATGGGTTGGACGCATTATTCACCCGTCAATCGCGTTCATGGAGAACATAGTCTTCGTTGTCATCATGATAACTTGGGCGGGTCTCTTTCCCTATCTAGCGATCTCAACCAAGCTTCCAATGCTCTTCACTAATTTGGCCATAACAACTGGCAACCAATCCTACGCGGGGATCGCTACCGCCTTGTCTGATCCCAACACGATCTTCATTCTATCTGCAGTGATCGTAACCTTCGTAGTCTTGTCGATGTTCCTTCCAGTAAAGCAAATTTTCCGACTCCTCATAGCTATCTTTGGCGTTCAGGCAATCATTTTCGTGATTTTCATCGGAATGATGATGTCATCCAACCATGCTGCCTTCGTAGCTGGGTTCAATGCGAAGTCGGGAACGACTATTGACACTATAGTGAATAGTGGAACCAGCCTGATCGGTTCACCGATCACCTTCACCTCTGACGCTACGGCGGTTGGGCTAGTTTACACGATGCTCAGCTTCATTGGATACGCCAATAGTTCCTATTTCGCTGGAGAGGTAAGGGGAGATCCAAGGAAGTCGCAAGGACTCGCCATATTCGTTTCTCCAATAATCTTCGGCGTACTGATCTACATCCTCTATGCTTTGATGTACAATGTCTTCGGCCACGATTTCTTGGTTGCATCGGCAACGCTTTTCGTAAATGGTAAGTCTCCGCTGCCGGTTATTCCGTCCCCCGCGTATCTCGTTAGCTACATAACCGACAACCCAACGCTGGCCTTCTTAGTACCGTTCGGCTTGTTCCTGAATGACATTGGTTTTGCAATAATCTACTTCTTCGTACCAACGAGGAACATTTTCGCCTATTCATTCGACAGGGTCATACCCGCCAAATTTGCGGCCGTTAACAGGCGTGGCGTTCCGTACTATGCGGTCATACTCTACGCGATAATCGCCTACTTCTCTGTATACGTCACGGTATACCAGACGTGGTTTAGTTACCTATACTACGCTAACTTCGGCTGGTGGATTGCGGTTGCAGTCGTTATGGTTGCGGCAGCCATCTTCCCGTTCAGACGAAAGGACATCTTTGAAAGTTCACCGAAGATCGTGACTTTCAAGATAGGGCCAGTCCCATTGCTATCCATAGTTGCTGTAATCGGAATCGGCCTCTCGGTGTTCATATCCTACTCAACAATTCTGCCGTCATTCAACGGGTTCCCAATCAATCCACTCTACGTCGTCAGCATGCTCTTCGTAATGGTGGCAGGCCTGATCATATACGTAATCTCATACTTCTATCAGAAACACCGTGACATTCCAGTCGAGCTTGCAAGCAAAGAACTGCCACCCGTCTAGACTTTTCACTGCACCCCTCGGTCAATCGAGGGATCTTTCTACTCTGAATAGTTTCCTTTATTCTCTCAACTTATTCGACTGGGCTGGGTCGAGAAGTTACGCTCTTGTTTTCTCAGGAGCACTCTAGTAACTGGGTTTAGGGTCATCCTAAAATATGTGGGTGTCTCCCTAGGCTACTACGAAGGTAGTAGCAATGGGAAAGTCGGCTCTCGGCATAGCCATCATGGTAGTTGCCTTAGTCAACGCCGTATTCCATCTGATCCTAGTACAATACATCCAGTACTCGTTAGTTAACGGACTGTACTTCTTGATCTCGGGGGTTTTGTTCTTGGCGGGCAGCGTATTAGCACTAACGGCAGGAAAATGGTTCAGATCAGCGATCCTTGGACTCTTCGTCCTTTCACTCATCGACAGCATCTTGATCGTCATCACTGCGAGCTTCGCAACTCCACTATCTGGTGGTCAAGCTTACGGTTGGGCAACAGATCTGTACCCTCCAGGTCAGGTGCCCGTGTTCATAATCCAAGTTATCCTGATGATTCTAACGAGCGTTGTTTTGTTTTCTAAGAAGAAAACAGCTTAAACAGTCACGTCCTAACGGACCCTCGTCAGTCCGTTCGGTTGCAAAATTGCATTCATGGGTGTAGTACACAGTGTGGCACACCGTGTTTTCTGCCAGTAGGCAGGTAGGTATGTGCGGTTCTTGGGTCCAGTTATGGTAGGATAGCGAAAACTCGGGCTGGGAAACCGGTGCCCTTCTTAGGTTTTGGCACGGCGGCGACGATCAATGCGCCAACTTCCGGCACCTGGTCTAGGTTGGTCAATAGTTCAATTTGGTAGTGGTTCGTTCCGAGCACGTATCGTTCAGCTTCGAGGTCGTTCGGCGCGTTGTCGGTTGTTTCGTGACCGCACGCCATAATCTTCCGCTGTTCGAAAAGCGTCTTCAAAACCGGAATCGTCCAACCGGGGAAGTGTTCCCTTCCAGCTGAGTCCTTGTTCTCCATGGCTTTCGCGTCGGGCCAGCGTTTTGACCAATCCGTTCGCAATGCCACAAAGCACCCTTCAGGAATTCGACCGTGTTTCTTTTCCCAGGCTAGAACATCCTCTTCGGCAACAGCGTAGTCTGTGTTCTTAGCCGCTTTGTCATGTACATCTATAATGACGAGTGGGAGAATCATCTCTTTCAGTTCGATTTCATCTAAGAATCTGGTGCCCTTCACGAAGTGAGCGGGCGGATCCATGTGGGTGCCCCATTGTCCAACGTGAGAGTATCTTTGAATGAAGATTGACGATCCTCTAGTTCCAACTCCCTCGTCATAGTAGTACAACGTCTCCCGTTCTTCATCTGGAAATCCATACCAGTGAGGTATTCCTGGAGCAAACGAATGGGTCAGGTCGACCCATCGCTTTGATTTTAGGAAATTGTAATGTTCCAGTAGATCGGACTGCGTACCCTTACTCATGCTGAACGCCGTCCCTCATACTGGGAACGCCAGCCGAAGTCTCTCTTCCAATAACTCTTGTGCTAGGAGCTGCCTTCACGGAATAGATCGAAAAAATAATCGCAATAAAGCCCAAGACCGTTACTGCAGTGCCAGCAGTGATTGCTGGCAGCAAATCCTCTCCAAGGATCACGTAAAGAATTCCTTCCAGAATTGTCCCCGCAGTTATCAGCCCGAAACCAAGCGAGGTGTAAAGCAACGGTTTGGCTGCATTTCTCCTATAGCCCTTGTACGCCAAGTAGACAATGAACGAGCCTAAGATCAGGGCTATCAATTTGGTGACAGTGGTTACCCAAAACAGTCCGGTATAATCAACCAAGGGTAATCTCTCCTTCAAACTGTCGGAATGGATGTCCACATTCTCGTGAATCGATCTGCAACGTGCTCATTTACTATTACCTCTATTCTGACATCGCCCTTCTCGAAGCCGACGTCGATGCGTCGCAGCAAACTTCTGTACAGATCATACCATTTCCCATCGGTAGTTCTACCTGACTTAACGGCAGCTAACAGTCCGGCTTCGACTAATTCTTCTATGCGGCGATAGACGGTGGTTATGGGTATTTCGTATTTCTTGCTCAACTCAAGCGCGCTCATGGGGTCCTGGATTGTGGCAGTCAGTATCTTTCGCGAATACTCATCCGCTAGGGCTGCGAGGATTCGCTGCTTTGCTGGTTCATCACTGACGATCAATGCTGCCAATTTCCGAGGCTTGATTCGAGTAGGTCGTTAGCCCTTTCTAGCCGTCAGCATAAGCAAATAAGTTAACCGATTCCGCCAATCCGAGGTATTTGAAGGCGCAAACTATGCGTATCGGAATGGTAGGCCTTAGACAATCGAGGTTCGGCAAGCTATCAGACTCATCAAACCGCGAACTAGCCGCGGACGCATTCCAAGCTGCACTTTCTGACGCAAACTTAGCTAGAAAAGATGTGTCTGTGCTTCTAGTCTGATCTGAGACGCACTATGATAAGCAACGCTCTCCTGCAGGCTTGCGCAATTTCAAGAGAGTCCAAAGATTTCCGCTTGGCTGGATAAGTCATTGCCTATTGATCAAATCAACGTTGGAATGAAGCTCAACCTGCGCTCATCAAAGCTTGCTAATGGCTATGTTGCTTTCGTCTTGGTTCCGGCAGGTTGAATGAAGAGAATCCTAGGGCTGGTCGATGCTGAGGTCTATCCAGCAAGCGTGGATTGAAAGATACGCTTAGACTGGATGGTTGTGCTTAGTGCCGTTGCGACAGCAGGCTGGCAGATATTCGTCGTCAAACTCTTCGCTGCTAGCTGCCGTCTTTTCTTCTATCAGGAGCCCTCTCAAACTTACGAGGAAATGAAATTAAAACATTTGCTTGACTAAATCTGCATCGGATTTCCACATGTTCGAGTCAAGAACGCTCGAATGGCGAACTTCGAATGTCAAAGTCGGTTTTCCGTCTCCGCTTTCATCTTCGGGTTCTGCCTTTCAACGTACACTAAGAGCCGACCTTTCTTTTGGGACCAATCCGTTATCCTGTAAGTCCTGTCATCCAGCTTTGCTGTGGCCATGATGGCTAGGAGGCCGTTGAGTATGGGTGGCTGATATTTTGTGCCAGCGAGGTACATGTATCCGGTAAGGCCGATTAGCAGAATGCCCAGAACAGGCAACTTGCCCATGAATACAAGCTTCGCCTTGGTGCGCTTGATCATCAGGAATTTGGCGGTCTGGATTCTCTCGTAGATGAGCACTGGCATGCGCTTCGATATTGCGTTCATTTCATCGAAGCTTGGCGAAGTTTAGGCCTCTCTGAACAGTATTTTAGCTTCGGACAAACATAAGTCTACTGTCCACTAGAAACGGACGAGCTCAGAACATTTAGCTCCAAATCTACCAAAAGACGGCAGGTTAAGCATGACTCGGTTCAACGGAAAGGTTGCCATACTTACCGGTTCGAGCGGAGGCATTGGACAGGCAACTGCGCTGGAATTCGCAGAAGAGGGTGCCGACGTGATACTACAATACCATTCCAACAAGATCAGAGCAGATGAACTCGCGGACAAAATCGCGCGGCTGGGACGAAAGACGCAGGTGGCGAAAGTCAACTTCAACGACATCAAGACTGCACCGAACGAGGTCCAGAATATGGTTGAGGCTGCCGTCCGTGAGTTTGGCCGAATCGACTTCCTCCTCAACCTAGCAGGCTATCCCGCCAAAAGCGAATGGAACAAACACTTCCTCGACTTAACTCCAGACGACTTCTTCAAACCAATCAATGTAGACCTCTACGGATCCTTCCTTTGCGCTCGAGCGGTGGCACCAATCTTTCAGAAGCAAGGAAAGGGCGTAATCGTGAACGTTAGCTCTACGCCGGCATTAAGTGGTCATAACAAGGGCTTCGCCTTCACGGTAGCGAAAGCCGGCATTATAGGATTGACCAAAGCCTTGGCTTACGAACTTGCGCCACATGTCCGAGTGAATACAATCGCGTTGGGGAACATTGAAACGGGTTGGATAACCGAGTTGACTGAGAAAGAGCGGAAAGAAGAGAGCGAAGATAACCTCACTAGAAGATTCGGTCAACCCGCGGAGATAGCAAGAACACTCATCTTCCTTTGCTCAGAAGACTCATCATTCATTAACGGACAAACCATCGTCCTCGACGGCGGCAACACTCTCCACTAATCAGAAGCATTCCAATGTTCCAAGGGAATACTTAAGGCGCAATTTCTTTCCCGGTAAATTTGGAGTTAATATCAAACTCTTCCGATGCTAATATTTTCCCCGGGAATTGGACGGTTAAGACACAACAGCTCCTACCTACATTCGAACAATCATTCGTTCAAGATTGGAACCCCGTGACACCCTACCTTGGCGTTCACTCGACCCGTCTGGATTGGACTTGAAGGAACGCGTTGCCCAGGCTTATTGGATGGCCAAGTTGGCCTTGTTCGAGAAATCTGGGATTGGTGTTTTTGGGACGGCTATGTTGCAGGCAGCGATGCATGACATGGAGGATCCGATGAAGAAGTTTCTGGCCGCAGTAACCTTTGATGAGTGCAGGCATGAAGTCTGACGTCGAGCTTGCAATAAGCTCTGTCCGAATTTTCTTCACATGTACAATGCTAAGACGGAATTCGAGAAGAGGGCGTTGAAGAACATCACTGGTCTCTATGATAATGGGAGAAGATATTGGAGGGGGTTTATGGCTACGTGGGACAAGTATCCGTTGGAGTTGTTATTCTCAAGCTTCTTCTTCGCCGAGATCGGTGCTCAACTAATCTTCAACACCGTAAGCGGCCTCTCGTCAATTCAACTCTACAAGGACGCATTCCAGAACGTCACCGTCGACGAATCTCGGCACCTCGAGGGCACATTATCTCTCCTGGATTATCTCGCCAAGGATTTCCCAAGTGATCAAAAATTGATGATAACCCGACAGATGAAACACGGCTTCATCTTCCTCTCGACCCTACTCTATCGGCCAATGCCAGTCTTCTGGGAGTTACCGAAAGATTTCGATGAGACCGATCAGGAAATGGACAGGTCGCCAGAAACTCAGGGGGGTACCAACTATGGATCAGAAGTGTAATGGTTGGTTGAAAGCGATTGAGCGTCGTCGTGACCAGATTGAGAAGTTAGGTATCCAAGTACCCGCAATCGCAGAGATAATCCTAGAAGGCACGAGGTTAACGTCAAAAAGGATGAACCCGTAGCCAAGCCGTTCTAAAATGCATTATGCGAATGTATGATACGGCATCTGTGGGCAAGCTAATGGCCCTTGAAGATCGGTTTTCTCTTCTCAAAGAACGCCCGGACGGCTTCAATGTGATCCGAGGTTGCGCCAGCGATTTCCTGCAAATAGCTCTCATACTCTAGCACTGTTTCCAGATCAGACGACACGGACTTGTTGAGTGCCCTCTTGGTTAACCCAATGGCTCTCGTTGGCCCGCCTGCGAGTTTCTTAGCATACTCCTGAACAGCGATCATCAATTGCTCGTTCGGGACAACCTTCGCGACTGCCCCGAAACGTTCTGCATCTTTGGCGGAGAGTTCGTCCCCGGTCAGAGCGAGCTCGATTGCCTTTGAAAAGCCCACCAGTCTAGGGAGGAAGAAGCTTGTTCCCGAATCTGGTGCGAGTCCGACGCGGATGAAGGCTTGGATAAATTTGGCTGTGTCGGAAGCTATGCGGATGTCGCATGAGTAAGCGATTCCTGCCCCCGCGCCTGCAGCAACCCCATTCACTGCCGCTACAACCGGCTTCTCCATTCGACGGATTTCTCGCACCATCGGATTGTACTTGTGCAGTAGACGTTCGCCGAGTCGAGGGTTCTCCCCGCGTTCATATTGGCCCCTCAGATCCTGAATATCCTCACCTGCACTGAACGTTCTCCCTTTTCCCGTGACGATAACACAACGGACCTCGTTGTCTCGTCCAACATTCTTCAATGCGTCGAAAAATTCACGCCCCATCTTTTCGTTGAAAGCGTTTAGAACATCAGGTCGATTGAACGTTATCGTGGCTATGCTCTCAGCTTTTTCGTAGAGTATGGTCTCATGGCTGGAGCTCATCTAAGGTTACCTTATCCGATTTACGTTGGTGTTGTGGTTGTCGTCTTGTGGGTTGTCTTGGGATGCAGAATTGCTGCAAGGATTGGACCGAACAGTAATCCGAGGAACAAGGCGAAAATCGCGGTTGCGCCTATCTTTATGATGATACTGCTAGATGTAAGTTGGTAGGGGCATGCGAGCCCGCCAATGAACGGAGTTCCTTGGAGGCAGTTCAGTAAAATCACGAAAGCGAAGAGTGCAACAGCTGAAGCAAGAAACAGTCGCTCGTACACTCTATGTTCCAAATTACTTCCCTTTGAAAACGGGTTTTCTCTTCTCCAAGAAGGCTTTCATTCCTTCCTTTCCGTCCTCGGTTGCGAAGAGCGTGTAGAACAATTTTCGTTCAATCTCTACGCCCACCTCCACAGTCGTATCCTGCGCCCTTAACACCGCTTCCTTGGCTGCGCGGGTTGAGAGGGGTGGTTTGGAAGCGATCTCGTTCGCAGTCTTCCTCGCCTCTTCCATCAAACTCTCAACAGGAACAATACGATTGACCAAACCAGCAATTCGTGCCTCTTCTGCGGAGATTGGTTTGCCCGTGAGAATCATCTCCATCGCCTTGTATTTACCAACGACTCGCGTCAGACGTTGTGTGCCGCCGGCTCCAGGCATGATGCCGACGTTAACCTCGGGCTGACCGAAGGTTGCTGTTTCGGAAGCTATGATTATGTCACAATTCATGGCGAGTTCGTTCCCTCCACCTAAGCAGTATCCGCTCACCGCAGCGATAATGGGCTTCGAGACTCTTCTGATTCGGTCCCACAGTTCGAATCGTCGGCTCAGCATTAGGTCCACTGGAGTGTGTTGGGACATTTCCGCTAGATCAGCGCCAGCGGCGAAGGCTTTGTCGCTGCCCGTGAGAATAATCGCTCTAATTTCTTGATCATTGTCAAGATCTTCGAGCGCATCTACGAGTTCCCTCATCACTGCTGAACTGAGCGCGTTCAGAACCTTCGGACGATTCAGTTGAACTATACCGACATTGCCTTCTCGGTTGACGAGAATGTTCTCGTAGCCCAATTCCGGTCCGAAATTAGCACGATACAACTTGGAACTTAAGCTTGACCGAAGAACCTAGTCTTCATCGTTTGATTCGTCTGAAGCGTCTTTTGACCTGTTTTGCCATGCATTCTAATAGTTCTATATAACGAACGTTAAATAGAACGCTGAATAGCCAGAAATTCAGACAGGAACGTTAGGAGCTAAGGAAAGGTTTGACTCGCCCTCCTTGGACACTCAGAACTGATCTCTCCGAGGCGCCAATCTTCGTTTGTTGGGAGACAACGAAGGCTTGCTTGTTGTCTTGTAGGCACTGCAGGGCGCGGGCGATCAGGAAACCGATGGCGGGAGAGCTGAGTCACGAGCAAGGTTTGAAGCTAATTGATCAACTGACCGATTTCCGCGAACCCTATCCCGCACTTCTTTTCACGGGCGGCGATCCATTAATGCGGGAGGATTTCTTCGAGCTCATCAAGTACGCGAAGGATCACGGGATTTACGTTGCAGTCGCTGCTAGCGTAACTCCGAAACTGAATGAAGAATCGATCTCCCGCATGAAAAGCCTCGGCGTTGATATAATGAGCGTAAGTCTGGACGGAGCCTTACCGAATACTCACGATCGATTGCGGGGGATTCGGGGGACTTGGGCTGCGACGATGGAGGCACTTAGAACCGCTAAGCGAGCTGCTTTGAAAGCCCAGGTGAATACGACGGTGATGCGGAGCAACATCAACGAATTACCTGACATATTCCACCTCGCCAAAGAAAACGGAAGCGTAGCTTGGGAGGTCTTCTTTCTCATTCGAACAGGTAGAGGAGCCTCGCTTGAGAGCCTTGAGCCATCTGAGTGTGAGGAGGTAATGCACTTCCTGTTTGATGCCGCGCAATACAATGTTCCAGTAAGAACCGCTGAGGGACCGCACTTCAGAAGGGTCAGAGCACAGCGGATGAAAGGTGGGAAGGCTTCTGAGGGTCTGATTTATCGAACTCTCACCGAACGACTGCATGCTCTAGAAGGAGCACCAATCGGTCAACCTTCGCTTAAGATGACCCCGACGAGAGATGGGAAGGGTTTGCTTTTCGTCTCTCATGATGGAGAAGTCTACCCAAGTGGCTTTCTCCCAATTTGCACCGGCAAAGTACCCAATGAAACATTGGGTTCAATATACCGGCACAACCCAACATTCCTGGCTCTACGGAATCCCTCTAGTCTGAAGGGTCGATGCGGCAGGTGCGAGTACAAGGAAGTTTGCGGGGGGTCAAGGTCCAGAGCCTTCGCTGAGTTCGGCGACGCTTTCCAAGAAGACCCAGCTTGCCCCTACCAACCATCTATTGCGTCTCCAGAATTAGCGCTGACTGAAGCAATACGCGTGAGTTGAGTTGAGTCATGGCTGCGGAATCACAGGAGCAGAAGATACTCGACGTCGCGAAGGACCTATTCACGCGTCGAGGCTTCTCGAACGTTGCGATCCGCGACATATGCCGCGCCGCCGACGTCACCCCACCAACCGTCTACTACTACTTCAAGAACAAAGAAGCGCTCTTCGACGCAGTCGTCCGCAAGGGCGTGAGCATGAAGGAATTCATCACCAAACTCGGTGATGAATGTGAGAAGATGCAGGGGCCGAAGGAAAAGCTCCGCGCATTCACCCGAACGTACCTCGCATATTTCCCTCAAGACCGACTAAACGTTGGATTCTACGTTCGAGATTCCACGAAACTGGATGCAATCGGACGAGATTCCCTCATGACGGAACTCAATAGCATCCTCACCCTCCTAACCGGAATCGTACGAAAGGGAGTAACGGAGATGGTGTTTCGTGACACAGATCCAGGAATGGCCGCGGAATGCCTGCTCGGCATGATGAACCGATTCGTTTTCCAACAAATCCACTTCAAACGAAACTACAAACCCGCGGAAGCAGCAGCTTACTTGGACGATTTCTTCCTACGCGCCATGAAACCCACCTAGATCAAACTGGATTCGTGATCAGCTTGACAGACCATCTAACCCAACAACTCTTGTTAGTCGGCACTAACCACAAACACGCGCCTGTTGACGTAAGAGAGAGACTATTGTGTCGAGCTGACGATCTTCCCACTAGGTTCACTGCCATCCATAATTTAGGAGATGTAGAGGAAATCGTCCGCGCTCTCATCGACATGCCACGGGAGCTCAAGGAATGAAGAGCATTCTCGTCGGCAGCAGAGGAAGCGCGCTCTCTATGGCACAAACCGCACTAGTGATCGACTCACTCAAGAGTCACGTCTCAGGACGACAGTATCGCATCGTCCCAATCAAGACAACCGGCGACACGATGCAAGAAAAGGGAGAGACGACGGTTGATAGCAAGAGCATCTTCACGAAGGAAATCGAGGAACACCTACTGAACGGAGAGATCGACTTTGCAGTTCATAGCATGAAAGACTTGACCACGGAAGTCCCGAAAGGGTTAGTGATAGCGGCCGTTCCAGAACGCGGCAACCACCGAGACGCGTTCATATCACGCAATAAGGAAAAATTCCAACAGCTACCTGGCGGCGCTAGGATAGGAACCAGCAGTCCTCGACGAAGAACGCAATTGCTAGCCGCGCGAGCCGATTTGCAGATCATGGAAATGCGCGGCAATGTCGACACTCGTCTACGCAAGCTCAGAAGCGGGCAATACGACGCGATAATCCTAGCGGCAGCAGGGCTGGAAAGACTAAGCCTCGAACGGAACATTACAGAACTTCTCTCAACGGAGACTATGCTCCCGGCAATTGGGCAAGGTGCGCTTGCAGTACAGAGCAGAGAAGACGACAACGAAATCCGAGAACTGGTCTCGCACATTGAGCACAGTCCAACTCGCAGAGCCGTGGCGGCTGAAAGAGCTTTTGCGAGGAGACTTGGCGCAGATTGCAGAACACCAATTGCCGCTTATGCGAAGACGGCCGGTGAAAAGTTAACCATAGAAGGATTGGTTGCTTCAGTTGACGGTCGAAAAGTTGTCAGAAGTAAGTTAGTCTCCGATAATCACGACGCTGCCAAAGTGGGAGAAGAGCTCGCCGATTCACTGCTGAATCGAGGGGCACAACTTGTACTGGAGGCCCAATGATTGCAAACCTCGCTCAAACCACTCAGCGGACTTAGGGTGCTGATCACGCGCCCCGAGGGCGAAGCTTTCTCTCTCTCCAAAAAGCTGAGCGCGCTAGGTGCCATAACAATTGAAATTCCGACCATCGCGATCAAACCACTCGACGACGCAAAGGAATTGGATAAAGCGATTGAACAGATTGGAACGTACGATTGGATCGTATTTACTAGCGTAAATGGCGTACGATCATTCCATGAACGCATGAAAGCACTCAATGTGGTAATCAAGAGTCTGGACCAGGTGAAGATTGCTGCGATCGGGCCAGCGACTTCGCGTGAATTAGAACGGCTTGGGAAGACACCCAGCTTTGTACCCGAGGAATTTCTTTCCGAGAAAATTGCACGAGGTTTGGGGGAGGTGCGCGGGAAACGAATTCTGCTTCCTCGAGCTGACATAGCGTCCAAGAAACTTCCCTTACTCTTGAGACAGGAAGGTGCGTTCGTGGATGAGGTTGTGGCGTATCGTTCAGTCGTCCCCGAAGAGCTGACCTCAGTTCGATTAAAGTCAATTCTTGATGGGGGAGTTGACTTGATTACTTTTACGAGTCCGTCAACTGTCAGCAACTTCGTCCAGGCCCTAGATGTGTCGAATTTGGCCAGCCTCCTAACGAGGGTCAAAGTTGCTTGCATTGGTCCTGTGACTGTTGAGGCGGCTAAGGAGCTGGGTATCCACGTGGACATAGTCGCGTTGAATCATACGATTGATGGTTTAGTTGAGGCAATAGAGAATGAAATCTGAACTATATGATGTCTCAGAGAAGGCTGAGTCCTTCGCGAGGTTGCGTAGACTTAGGAAGCTGGAATCTCTCCGATCGTTGCTGAGGGAGACTCGTCTATCGAGTTTGGACTTCATGTATCCAATTTTCGTAGACCACCGACTCTCAGGACCAGAACCCTTGGAGTCAATGCCTGGTATCAACCGTCTTTCGCTCGGTGACTTGAAGGAGGAGATTGCTGAGATTTCCGCTCTAAAGATTCCAGCCGTATTAGTGTTCGGGCTTCCGAAAAACAAGAATGCGCAAGGTAGCGAGGCGTATACGACCGAGAGTGTAGTTTCACAAGCTGTGCGTACGATCAAGAAGGCAGCTCCACAACTAGTAGTTGCGACCGATGTATGCCTGTGCAGCTACACGGATCACGGTCATTGCGGAGTTGTCCACGAAGGGAAGGTGGACAATGATGAGTCGATTGAGTTGCTAGCAAGAGTCGCAGTATCGCATGCTGAGGCTGGAGCCGATATCGTTGCCCCGAGCGCCATGATGGATGGGCAAGTCGCCGCGATTCGGGGAGCATTAGACAAACGAGGACTTAATGAGACTATGGTGATGGCCTACTCAGCCAAATTCGCCTCAGCCTTCTACGGGCCTTTCCGCGAAGCTGCAGAATCAACCCCGCTGTGGGGAGATCGTCGTAGCTACCAAATGGATCCACCGAACCGACGCGAAGCAATGCGCGAAATCCAGTCAGATATTGATGAGGGAGCAGACATTGTCATGGTCAAACCTGCTCTCAGTTACCTCGACTTAATCAGAGAAGCACGAGACCAGTTCTCCTTGCCTCTCGCCGCATACAACGTGAGTGGTGAATATGCGATGATCAAGGCAGCGGGCGAGAAGGGTTGGTTAGACGACAAGAAGGTAGCGTTGGAGGTATTGACCGCGATCAAACGAGCTGGGGCGAATATAATCATCACCTACTTCGCAAAAGAAGCAGCCAATTGGTTAGAGGAGTCGAAGTGATGGAGACAGAGTTATCACCGAAACAACCACAGCCAGCCGAATCTGACCGAGAGTTTCTGAAGTACACATTCTTCAAAGTCGATCCACAATGGCGATGCTTGCCTGAAAAGGAGCGGGACGCTGGTAGACAGGAGTTTTCGGCCGCTTTCGATGATGCCTCGAAACAGATTATGGTGAAGAGTTATTCGCTCATTGGGATACGTGGCGATTCGGACTTTATGTTCTGGTCCATCAGCAGAAGGCTAGAGGACCTCCAGAGCTTCGTAGTCCGCCTTCTCTCAACGAAACTCGGCAAGTATCTCTCAACCCCATACTCATACCTCGCGTTGACTCGCAGGTCAGAGTACCTCGCCGGACATCAACATGAAGGACAGGAGGGTGTGTCGCTTGGTCGGCGACCGAGCGAAGCGAAATACATGTTCCTCTACCCCTTCACGAAGAAGAGAGAATGGTATTTCCTTCCGCACGAGGAGCGACGAATAATGATGGCACAGCACTTCAAGCTCGGACACAAGTACCCCTCCGTCAAAATCAACACAGGCTACTCATTCGGCCTAGACGACCAAGAGTTTATGCTCGCCTTCGAAACCGACAACCCAGTCGACTTTTCGGAATTGGTGATGGAGATGCGGAGCAGCGAAGCCAGCCGCTACACAGCCCTAGAAACCCCGCTCTTCACATGCATCGCGATGGGAGTCAACGAAATCCTGAGCCAACTGTGAGGAGACTCTGCATCAGGTTGCTTAAGGCTCAAGATTGAGAAGACTATTGTAAACCCCGAGCCGATCATGCGCAGCTACTGAGAGGATGAACATGCCACCCCCCACCCCTTCTCCCAGGGGGGCAGTTCTTGCGTTCAAAGCGGTCGGTGGGGTTCCATGTTTTATCGAGTCCGCTAAGGGCTCGAAGATCCGCGACGCCGACGAGAACAACTACCTTGACTACGTGTGTCCGTGGGGTGCACTCATACTAGGATCGGCTCACTCGAAAGTTGTAAAGGCGCTTCGTGAGCAAGCCGGTAAAGGCACGAGTTATGGGGCTCCGACGAAGCTTGAGACGCACCTCGCGGAACTCGTAATCGACGCATTCCCCGAGGGATATTGCCGCGACTATTCGCAATGCAAGGAAAACATTCAAGCAATTGACAGAGGGTTGAGTTAGGTTTGAGTAATCGCTTCATCAGAGCCTGCCGACGGCAACCTGTCGACGCGACCCCGGTCTGGTTCATGCGACAGGCGGGAAGATTCCTTCCGGAGTATAGGAAGATTCGCGAGAAACACGACGTAGTGGAGATTTGCAAGAACCCTGACCTCTGCGCCGAAGTGACTTCAATGCCGGTGGAGGCTCTTGGCGTTGACGCAGCAATCATGTTCGCTGACATTATGCTCCCTCTCGAAGGAATGGGGGTTACGTTCGAGATCAGGGAGGGCGTTGGCCCGATCATTAGATCCCCAATATCGAATTTCAAATCAGCTAGTTCTCTAGAAGTCCTGAACGCTGAGAATGAAGTGGGTTATGTTCTTGACGCGATAAGGTCCACGAAGAAGTTGTTGGCGGGTAGTGTTCCTCTGATCGGGTTCTGCGGGGCACCATTCACATTGGCGAGCTACATGGTTGAGGGTCATCCTACTCGGGATTTCATTAAGGTCAAGACGCTGATGTATCGCGATCCAAAGACCTGGCACTATTTGATGGACAAGCTCGCGGAGTCCATGTCGGACTACCTGCAAGCACAGGTCAAGGCTGGAGTAGACGCTGTGCAATTGTTCGATAGTTGGGTCGGCTACCTCAATCAAGAGGATTACAGAGAATACGTGCTCCCGTACTCACGTAGGATTATGAACGATCTGAAAGACGCAGGTGTGCCACGAATTCACTTCGGAACGAACACATCGCATCTACTTCAACCGATGAAAGAAGCGGGAGGAGACGTGTTCGGAGTGGATTGGAGAATTCCAATTGATGTGGCTTGGGAACAACTTGGTCCTGAAGTTGGCGTTCAGGGCAATTTAGACCCATCCGTGCTCTTGGGAGACATGGCTCTCGTTGAGTCCAGAGCAGCGGACATTCTGAAGAGAGTGGCGGGAACGAGGGGGCACATCTTCAATCTAGGACATGGAATGTTGCCCGGCGCCTCTCCCGAGAACGCTGCTGCTTTAGTGGATTTTGTCCACGAGCAGACAAAGAACTCTGCATAGGTGTATTGATTTGGTTGAGTTCGCAATCCTTCTGATGGCGTACGGTACCCCCGATTCTGTTGACGATATCGAGCCGTACCTAACGGATATTCGGAGAGGACGTAAACCCTCGCCGGAAGCAGTCGAAGAACTCAGAAACCGATATCGCAAAATCGGCGGCCGTTCTCCACTTCTAGAAATCACGCGAGCCCAATCTACAGCACTTGAGAAGAAGCTCGTCGAGAACGGTTATGATGCTCGCGTCTACGTTGGCATGAAGCATTGGCATCCATACATACGCGAAGTTGTCCCAAATATCTTCAGCGGAGGCAGAAAGAGAGTTATCGGCTTGGTCCTGGCTCCTCACTACTCTGAGATGAGCATTGGCGGTTACAAGCGAGCGTTTGATGAAGCCAGTGCGGGTCGGTTGGAGATGGATTTTGTTGAGAGCTGGTACGACAACTCCTTCTTCCACGCGGCTGTTGTAGACAAAATTAGAGAGGCCCTGACGCGATTTCCCAAGCCTAGAAAAGTGGAGTTGCTATTCACGGCTCACAGCCTTCCTGAACGGATCATTCAACAAAACGACCCCTATCCCATCCAACTTCAGAGTTCATGCAAATCAGTCGCCGCACTTCTGAATCGCACAGATTGGTCCTTTGCCTATCAAAGCGCGGGGGTGACGCAGGAGAAATGGCTTGGCCCTGATCTGCTCGAGTACCTTGCGAAAGTTAATCCAAACGACTCGGCGGGTGTTCTTGTGGTTCCGATAGGTTTCGTGGCAGATCACCTGGAAATATTGTACGATATCGATGTGGAGGCGCAGGAGTATGCTCGTAACCGAGGGCTGCATCTTGAGAGGACAGAATCGCTAAACGCCACACCAACATTCGTCGAAGCACTGGCAAATATCGTCCGGATGCATGTAGTGCAAACTTAACAAACTGACTTCTCTTGGCAACTATCGAAATTGCCCGCTCAGCCACTCCTCGGAAAAACGCGTGGTTACAACAATATGAAGCGCGTTTGATTGATCGTGCGTTCTTACCTTTCGTAACCGAGAACAATAAAAGACTCAAGCAATAAGTCGTAATCGAATGTCACTTCTTCATTCGGTTCAATGTCTCGCAAAGTAATCAGACTTGCAATATCGTCATTCCATTCGACATAGGTATTCGGTGTCTTTGAATGATTGATGAAGCTCTCGGCGTAATCGCCCCCGAAACCGACCAACCATTTTCCTGAAGGAACACGCATATAGTATTTTCCAGAATCATCGTTAGGCAATTTGTCGGTGTACGGTCCATCCCAAACAGCGATAGTCTCCCATCTTGCTATCTTCCTCGATGCAAATGCACCGTAGCCGTGAATTTTGGAAGGGGCCTTATAGAGTGGAACGGCTGACATAATCGTATCTTCTCGTTCTGACCATCTCATGCTTCTCGGATGGTTTCACTCCTAATCTCAGTTCGGGAGCTTATAATGCTTCGAGGTATTTTGTATGATGGTCAGCCATTTGTTCTCTCCTTCGACTTTGACTCCTGCAACTTCCTCAGGATTCTTACTCTTCAACGCTTTATGAGGTCGAATGTAGTTGTGGAATACCTCATGGAGTTCTCTGAAAGATTGTTCTCATTGCATCAGTTTAATGGCGGACCAGGTTACGCTGTGAACCCCGGATTCCTCGAGTGTTGAGCCCTTGGTTGTGATGTTGATGTTTTTGAAGCCTGCGTCTGTGAGGAGTTGTTTGTATTCTTGTGCGGTAACGGCTCCGGCTATGCAGGCCGCCCACTCATCGGCGCTCAGTATTTTGCGTTTGGAGGTTTCGTCGTTCGCGACCATGTCGGATATTGTGATGCGGCCATTTGGTTTGAGAACCCGGTAGATTTCCCTGAATGCTTTCGTTTTGTCTGGGACGAGGTTGAGAACGCAGTTGCTTATGACTGCATCCACCGAATTGTCGGCTAAGGGTAATTGTTCAATATCCCCCTGCCTGAACTCAACGTTACGATACTGATACTTCGCTGCGACCTCATGAGCCCTCTGCAGCATCTCGGGCGTCGAATCCACTCCAATCACTCTACCCGTATCTCCAACGATCTTTGAAGCTCGAAATACGTCGATTCCGCCGCCACTGCCAAGATCAACTACAACCTCACCTTTCTTTAGACCCGCGAGGGCGACGGGGCTTCCGCAACTTGCAGAAATGGCTGCGGCCTCCTTCGGAACGTCCTTCTCATCGACCGTGCAACAGCTTGAAGCGCAGCAAGATGTTTCCGATTTGGCGGATTTCGCTAACTGGCCGTAGCGACGTGTCACAGCGGCTTTAATTTCGGGTTCAGATAGTTCGCTCATAATTCGTACCTACTACCTGCAGGTAGGAGAACTGGATAAAAACTGTTGCCAACCGCCCCTACGTAGAACGTGGAGAACGCGAAACTAGGTAGATTCGAGTGGGCAACTCAGGCCTGGTGGCAGAAAATCATACGTAACGACCGAGGGACTCGTCATACGATTACTTGGTTTTGCCATACGATTTGAGACCCGTCCGTATAGGCGGAATGTGCGGAGTCACCCTAGGCCTGCATACAGAACAGCAATCGTCTCCGGCTAGGTACAGCAGCGAGGATTCTCGAAGTACTCGCGTGAAACCGCAACTAGCACCGGGTCTTGGGTTAGAATCGCATGGCAGCGATCCGTCATCCACTCAGATGATGAGATTGCGGTCTTGTTATCCACAACTGCTAACCAACAGTGGTGGCAATTCGGGGACATTGTGCGAATTTCAGAGCCTTCTCCGCTCTGGAGTTCTTTTCGCATTTTGGGTGGCAGCGCTAGCTTCACCTTCACTCCCTCCCTTCGAAGGTTGGCGATCGTCTTCGCTAGGCGATCGTAGATGTTCGTGTTGGGTATGAAAATCACCGCCTCCTGCCTTGCGCTCCTGAGGACTTCCTGCATCCTGTTTAGTACGTTATCGAAGCCTTTCACCACATAGGCCAAGTCTACGTCTGCCCGTTCGCCGGGAGAATAGAGGGGTTCTAGTGCGACCGCTAGTTGGTTCAACCTGCCGATCTGCGCTTCATATTCACGGGTTATGATTGACTTGAGCTTTAGCAAAGCGTCCTTGGGACGAAGCGCACGATACCGCCTCGGCACACCTTCGCTAACCACAATGAGTCCTTTCCTTTGCAATTCCTCCAAAGCGAAGTAGATCTTCGAGTCCGGAATGCCCGTATCATTACACAGATCCGTAGCGGAGACGTTCGGAGTTTGAATTAGAGAAAGATATGCTTGCGCCTCGTACGTGGACAACCCCAAGTCTCGAAGTTCGTTCAGGACTGACTTGGTTGCTTTTACATGAATTTCCTGTCGGCTTGCTTGGCTCAAGAAAATCCTGAAGGTTGTTATGGTCGTGGAATCTTAAGTTTTCTACTTACGCTTGGTAGTAGTCTCTGTCTAAGCGTGAATAGGCAAGCAGTGTAGATGACTAGATGTTATTAGTGTGTAACAAGAAAACCAGACTAAACTGACAAGTCTTGACCGACTGATCGCTAGTTTTTCAAATGTTGGTTGTAGAACTCCGTGATCTTAGTGTAGCAGGTGACTCTGTTCTTGAATTTGATAACGTCGTGGCCCTCATCTTCGAAGACGAGATAGTCCACCGGTATACCCCTCGACTTCAGCCGTTCAACCACATCAGATGTCTCACGTTCTACAACTCGAGGGTCGTTCCGCCCCTGAATCATGAGCATTGCACATTTCACATCGTCAATGTAAGTGGACGGAGACCTTTCTAGGAGGAACGCTTTGTTCTTGTCTGGATGTCCGACGGAGAGGTAGAAGTGGGTGCGCCAAGCGGGTGGGAGTCGGTTGATGAATGTTACGAGATTGTAGGGACCGAACATGTCAACCCCCGCCTTCCACAGATCGGGAAACCTGGAGACTAAGGTTAAGGTCATGTAGCCGCCGTAGGATCTCCCAATGACTCCGCGCCTAGACGAGTCTATTCGATGATCCTTTTCGAGTGTCTTTAGTCCCTGCACGAGATCTAACGCGTCCTTGCCTCCCCAATCGTGGTCAACCATCTTCATGAACTTCAAACCGTAACCCGAACTTCCGCGAACGTTCGGAACGAATACCGCGAACCCGTTCAGGGTCAAATGTTGAATCAGGGGCATTGAGAACCAAGTGAAATCCGGTCGTTCCTGGCCTTGCGGACCACCGTGAACGTATAGAACTAAGGGGTAGGGTGGGTTGAGGGAGTGCGATTTTGCGGGCAAGTATAGGCGTGCGCTAATTCTGAGTCCATCAAACGTCTTGTAGCTTGTATCTTCTCCCGGGGATAGATACTTCTGAGAAATACCTAGTACTCGTTCAGAAGAGAGTTGTGTGTACTGTTTCAGTTTTGGAGTCTTTTCCTTAAACATGCACAACTGGGATGGGTTCGTTGCAGTCGTGAATGAGAAGACAAAGCCACCCCCACTCTTCTTCCTCGCAGAGTCGTACCAGGGTTCGAGCCCTAACACTACGCCATTGGAAGTCGATCCCTTGCCAACGATCACATCAGCAATTGTGATGCGAGGCTTTGATCCACCGCTCAGGCGCCCCGAGTAAACCCACGAGCAACCATCAATATTGTACGTCAAAAGGTATTGTTCATTCTCGAATTCTCTAATGTCAACAAGTTCACCGCCACCGTGATGCTTGATCCCTTTCACGGGTACTTGAACGGGCGTGGATGGATTGTCGATGTCTAGGTAAGCTATCGAACCTTCATCCGTGAACAGGTTTGTCCTGAAGACAATTCCTTTGCCGTTCTTAGTGAAGTTGCAGGTGAATATGCCCGAAGCAGGGTATTCCTTGCCTTTGTCTCGTTTCTGGATAGGAACACCAAGCAATAGTTCGCGTTGCTTCGTCTTCATCTTCCATAGATAGAGTACGTGATCTGAGGCTGTGTATGCGTCGATGAGAATCACTTTTGAGTGGTCCTTGCTCGCTCCTGCACAGTAATTGCCGTAGATGCTAGTGCCCAGCGATGTCTCTTCTTGGGTTCGTAAGTCTATCTTGAGGCACTCCTTGCCCTCGCTTTTTCGATCGTCATGGTAGAAGTATGCGATGTTGATCTTGCGGTCATGCACCATACAACCGAGCTGTTGTCCTCTGTACTTCTCGCCCGTGAGCGGTTCAGGGAATCCTCCTTCCAAGGGTATGAGGTATGGTTGGTAGTTTTCGTCGCCATTATTGTCGATCATGACAAGAATTCTCTTCAGGAACGGGAAGACAACGAAGTTCTCGCCTTCCATAAGATGCGGATTCTGGAGCGCTAATCCTGACGGGAGTAGTGGCTCAGGAAAACTCCCATCCCGCGCCATTCGGTAGAGGCTGATTACCCCACTCATATCACTCAGAAAGTAAACATAATCGTCGATAAGTTGCGGGGAACTAAGCCGACGAGCCGAGAGCAAAGATTCTAAAGGAAACTTCTGCATCAGAAATCAACCTCGGATACTGATATCCCACACAGAGTGTCCATGAGGCTAAACGATTGAGTGTTCGTCCGTGAAGAGCGAAGTCACACTCTCTGCGAAGGCTTCATTATCCTTCTGCGTCAGCTTGCCCTCAGCAGACGCGAACGCACTCTTCATCGCGGCGATGTCATTGAACCACAACTCTGCCACTGCGTGGTAATCGGGTTCACGGTTTGGCGGTCGCTTTACGAAGCTGACTGCGTACTTCCTAACGCCCGGCATCGTCTTAGCCAGAGGGGCATGAGTTTCCAAGAAGTATTTCGCGAATTCGTCGTCGGATAGAGTTGGCTTTTTCTTAATCAGAATGATTAGTTTGAACATTCAGACACGCCCGGACTAACGCAAGGCTGACAGTTGTCAGAGATAACGCTTCCTCACCGGCGATGTCTTCCTTCTGCAGGGTCGAATTAGCCGATGAAGTTCCTGAGCAAAGCGTACAACCACACCACAAGGAATACAGGAATGAAGAAAGCTACGCAGATTCCAACTATAACAGGATTCCTCACCTTTACGCTTAACCAAATAGGAAAAATGAAGACCACATACCTCACGAGGGAGATCAGGGGAGCAGCGAAAAGCAGTACGGTGAACACGCTCGCGGCGTAGGTCCATAACAGAAGGTCTACCTTCCATGTCTTCAGTATGAGGTAAGCCACGAAAGCGACTGCGATTAGAATGGCTGAATCAAAGGCGTTGCCGCCCGCGCAACAGATTACGTTCCCTTTGAGGCCCGGGATCAGTATCGATTGAATCAATCCATATCTGATTCCGGATTGTCCGTTGGACCAAATCCCCCAGTATCCTTCATCTGTCCAAGACGCTAATGGATCACCCGTCGCAATATTACAGTACAGCAGCCATGCCCCAATGAAGACTAGTGGAATCGCAACGTAGACTAGACGACGATACTGCTTCGACCGGACAATATCTGTGACTATAGGGAGGACAATTGCAATGCCATAGATGCGTGTGATGCTCGCAAGGCCACTCAGAAGGAAGGATGGACCGATTCGATTCTTCTTGTAAAGGTACCAAGCGGAAACGGATGAAAACAGAAAGAGCGCTTCTGAATAACCAAGCGTCGTGAACACGGCGACGTATGGAAATGTCGCCATCAAAATCGTTGCGAATAGCGCTTCTCTCGGTTCCATGTACTTTTCAGCAAGAAGCTGAAACATGATAATGCTCGCAAGAGCGAAGACTTGAGTCACAAGAAACGCGCCGAACCAATAGTCACCCACTCCAAGGCCAACAAGGTGGATCAAGACGGGATAAGCGGGAAGATACGCGTAGTTCGGATGCGAGTACCCGCCTACAGCGATCTGTCCGAAATTGAAACTGTCCCAGGCGTTGAAGAGCCACAACCAGCTAGACCTGTTGACAATAGTGTTCCCATAGAAATCCATCCAAGGGGTTTTGATCACGCCATCTCTGTTCAGCAAGCTAAACAGCCAAACAGCCCCAAAGATTCGGATGATAGTCGCGATTAGTATTGGACACGATAAGAGTCGAATCCTACCCCACGGGATCCGTCGGACCGTAGAGATAGACTCCTGACTTGACACGCCGATCTTCCCGACCTGCCTAGTTTGCATTGGCACCTAAAGAAACCGCGGTTCGCGAGAAAACGCGTCGATCAGGGACCTAAGAAAGGTTGGGTTAAGAAAAGGGAATGGTGAGGTTTATGCCCCTCACCGGGGCTATGTGACTTGATTTTCCCGGTCTTAGTCTGGTGGGATTTCTTTGAATTGTATGTCCATTCTGACTTTGCCGACTCTGGTTCGGTAGTAGTAGTAACCGTAGAATATTCCGACGGGGATCAGCATTAGGATGAGCACTGTTGTTACGAAGGGGTAGAATGAGTAGAGTACGTTGTTGCCGGATATTGCGGGGACGAAGGTTGCCCAGGCTATGTAGAGTGAGACGATCACTGTCAAGATTCCCATGATTGTTATGACTGGTAGGCCGGCGACTTTCTTTCGAACGATGTCGGGTGATTTAAGGAAGATTTCCTTCCGTTTCCACGGGAAGACTATTGCAGCGATTCCGAGTATGACCCATGCGAGCGCCCAGACACATGTCGTGTAGCCGATAAGTCGGAGGTATTGTGGGAACCATACTTGAAGTGTTGTCCAGATTACACAACCGATTGTGGCTATTGTCACTGCTCCTACCGGGACTCCTCGACGGTTTACCTTGTTTGCGAAGGATGGGAAGACTCGATCGAATCCCCAAGCGAAGATTGCTCTCGTGCTGAAGTACAGTCCACCGAAACCGACGGCCCAGTCTGAGACTACAAAGCTGTAGGTGACTATCGTTGTCAGAGTTGGATTGTTGCTTGCAATAGCGGTCAGGTATGTCCAGACGGGTTCGATGGGAAGTGGGTTCAAGCCGTTCATGAATAGGTAAGCTGATGCGCTTGTAAATTCATGTCCCCCTATCTCATAGAGCATGAGGTATTGGGGTAGCCAGAAGACCACCATCAATGCAAGTGAGCCGAATAGTGCGAAGAATGCGGACTTCTTGACTTCCTTGACCTCTCCTGCGACTGTTACTACTCCTTGGTTGCCGAGTGTGTTCAGCATCACGTACGTGACCCCCGCGTAGAGCGTGGGCATCAAAGCGAAGCCACTCGTCCATCCATTTGCCTGTGCCTTTGAGATAATCGACTGATATGACACTCCAGTCATTTTCAGTAGGTTGTCTTGGAAGAATGTTGGTGAGGGCACTGAAAGCCACGCGTACACCATTGCAATGAGGCCGATTACAGAGATGACTAGTATTGTGTAGAATGTGATCATGGTTAGTTTAGTTCCCCGCCAGACGATGAATCCGGCGAGCAGTGCTAGCAACACTGATCCTACCCATAGTGTCCAGGGGTCGCTGAAGATGAAGAGCCCTTGGTTGATCATTGCTTGGTTTCCAGACATCTCGCCGCGCGCGATAAGGTCAACAGCGGGACCATACTGGAACGCCAACACGTTGTTGAGTCCACACCAGGTCCAATAGACGACGGAAAAGGTCCAGCTGGTTACCATGCCAAGGACGGGCGTTAAGGTTCGTGAGACGTACATGTAGTCTCCACCGGATCGAGGCATTGCGACTGAGAAGAGGTAGAAGACGGCCATGACGGGTAGTAGGAGTACTATGGCTGCGTTTGATGCGGGCTCATAGGCGTTCGGGAACAGGCCTGCACCCCATTCGCCCAAGAAAAGTGTATTCAAGATGCCCGGCATCACGACAGCCATACCAAGAGCACCCCACGGGCTGATTGTTCGTACAAGTCCTGAAGCGGTTCTAACGAAGACTTTCGATTGATCTGACAAAAAGACCCTCTTTTTGTAGAGTGAAAAAGACGAGTGAAATTGATTTAATTCTTTTTTATATAGAGTAATCTTGCTGTGAATCACGTTTAGCGCAAGGGAGATCTGGTGTGGTTTCCATATTCGGTCTTTACATTCGAATGACCTGATTCATGCTCCGAATGCTCCGTTTGTGCACTTTCAGACGCTCGGAAGATTCTGAAATGGCGATGGTCAGCTGGATTTGAGTTAGGAGGCCAGATTAGTCCGGTTCGATAGTGACCTCGTATGTTCGTCGAAGCCCGGGTTTCCTATCGACTCGAATCGATTTGTAGTCGGTGTTGTACAGGTTGAAGGGGTGCTTTACTGGGTCAATCTTTGAGGCGCGGAAGTATCGTGATAGCGAATTTAGCAGACGTTGTACGAAATCCTTGATCTGAGCGAGGTCAGCCGCGTACTGACCACGATGTTTTTTGATGAACGAATCCATGCGCCGATTAGATATGTAACTCGTGGCTCCTGATATTGCGAGTGCAATTAGTGCGAGATAGAATGAGCCGAAGAAGATCACCGCGTTCATTCGTATAGTGACGGATACCATGGCTGCCATCACGAGTACTACCCCGACAAGCATCGAGCCGGATCGGAGTCTCCAAATCACCTGAACACCGGGAATTGATCGACCTGCACGTTCGACTCGCTGGAGTGCGGGATAGGTTTCCTTCCAAGCGGCTAGAATATCCGGACCGTACTTGCGTTCGGTTATGTCTTTGTCGAATGAATCTAACTTACTGAAGATGAAGTTGCGGTACGCATCAAGGGTGGTTGCTAGGCTGAGAAGGCTACTAACGTTTGGTTTCTGTGATAGTGCGAAGTGTGTGCGAACCGGTATGTCGCTCTTCAATTGACCGGGACGTCACCAGTACTTTCGTTTGTTTCAGCGAGGTGAGCAGCCCGTTCCACTTCCTCGACCTCGTTATACCACTTCTTCTTCGTACCAACCCTGGCTCTCATCTTCCATGCGAAGGACTTTGGCTCTGCCTCAATCGTCGCCAGCAACGCGTCCAAGCGTTTGTTGATGATAGCCTTGTCCGCTTCCGCGACGTTGTACGTGTCCATGAATCCCCGTATTTTGTTTAGGTTAGTTGTTACCGTGTAGTAGAAGCCCCAATCAATTGATAGAGTCTTCGCTATCAGTTCAGCGTTCACAATCTCCTTGTCCTGACTCTTCCCAACCTCGTGCTCAAGAAGCAACACTAGCGTATCCTTAATGTCCTTCTCGTTGAGCCTGACGATTTGCATCTTTTGAAGAACGAGATGAGCGAGGGATACGGTGGGGTAGTCCAGGTCCAAGCGGCCTTTGTAGTCGATTGTGTGGCACATTTGCAATTGGTCGAGGAAGATATCGATGTGTTTGCCAGGGTCCTTCGTACCCATGAAGATCATACGATTCATGAGTAAGCCCGGGGTAAGTGCAGGTTTGAGTTCGTCATAGCCTGCTTTCGTTATTATCTCGCTGATCTTGTCCTGCTGCTTGCTGTAGCCGACGAAATCTATGTCTGTTATGTTTCGTTTCAATGTTTGGCTCTGTTCCAAGCCGCGCGTCGCGTGGAGGCGTATCGCAACTGCTCCCATTATTCTGATTTTGACACCGTTCTTCTCAGCGTTTTCGACGAGTTTTAGAGCCTCTCCCACGAAAGCGTCGTTAGCCACACTCACTTGTATTCGCCTATCCTGAAAAGAATGTATAATCGACGACCTTGTCAGGGGCTAGTGTGATCAGAACTCCTCGAAGGACTCCTTCACCATATTCGCTCCCCGGGTTGATGCATGTGGTTCTCCCCAGTTTCACCGCGGCTCGGGATTCGTGTATGTGCCCATGTAGGCCGAGTAGGGGCTGATACTTGTCAATGACTTTTCGAACCGAAGTGCTTCCAACGTGAACCATCTTGAAGCCGCCTTCGGTTCCGGACATCTTCGGACGAAGAGTTGCGTCTAGCTCAGGAGCCAAGTCAATTGGTGTGTCATACGGGGGAACGTGGATGTTGAAGATTGAAGTCTCCGGTTTCTTCAATTGGTCTGTCATCTCTTCAAGTTTCTTGGATATGTCCTCTTCCGGTATGTCTCGGGGGCACTTCCACGGGGTTATGTTACTGTAACCTGAACTAATCATCTCGTGTTCGCCTATCTCAACGACTCGGTCTTCGGGGTTAATGATCACCTTACTCTCTTTCAAGAGATCAGTGATTGAGTAGAAGTCATCATTTCCGCCGGTTATGTACACCTCAATTCCAGTTCCTTTCATTCTCTCCTCAATTAGCTTCAGCCACTCGTTCAGTCGCTTGATCACGAGATCGTGGAAGATGGCTTCAGTTTTCTCTTTGCTGTGCCGTGCCTCTTCAAGCTCTTCTACCGAGGTCGGATAATGATAATGTCCAGAGTCATCTATGGTCCGGAATATTTCTTTCAGCTCGTCCTCTTTCTTACCTGCATATTTCGTTCCTTGAAATTCTGTCGTGAAACCATTAGGGCCTTTAATGACCGGAACGACGAACTTTCCAGTTACGTCTCCGCCAATTATCAGCGAATTTGCCTTGTACATCTTCGCTCCGTTCAGCGCCTTCTTAAGGCAAACATTGGAGCCATGCAGGTCCGTGACGAAGAGTATGGTATGATCCAATCAGGACGCCTGAAACGATTTAGACCATTGACGCCAGTCGGCACCGAGATAAAGAAAGCGGGACGGCCTTGGTTCTGAAAATAATGTCACCCTCGTGAAACTCAAACTTTATCACAGTTTCGACTTGATTTTAAGTTATCTCTCAAAACGAGCAGAGTTGTGGGCTAGCCGGAAACTTTCACCACAGCCTCCTCTCTGTATCCTGTGATGACTCGTGAATACCTTGAGAGCGTTCGATCCACTTCATCATCCCCAGTATCGACGCGCAGTGGTTGGCCTCGTCGAATTGAGGCGAGCTTGTCCTGCGTTGCAAGTATCCAAATGTTGTTGATTCCAACCGTCCGAATTATCCGAGGACTGATTTGCTGGTTTCCTCGTCCGAAGATGAATCCCTGCCTGCCGATCGGGGATACGACAATTTTCACCTTCTTCCCGTCAATTAGGCTCTGCAGTTGGTTTTCGTTCACGTCTGAAGCGACAATCTTCCCTTGGTGAATAACGTCAACCCCGAGCAGAGTTTTTGGTAATCGGAGTTGCTCAGCCACGGCCCTTATCGTGGTCCCCGGTCCGAGAACATAGTACCAATCATCCTCCATCAACTCAGCGACATACTCCGCGATAATTTGCTGGTTCGTTGCCTGATCCAAATCTCCGAAGCTTCCGCTTTTCGTTGGTTGTACGGATTCTAGTTCGTAGGGAATGCGGAGATAGCCGTAGAGTTTCGCAGAGAGATTTCCGCGGCGAAATGCCTCCTCATCGATATCCATTACCTCACCCTCCGTCACTCGTGTCTCGTTGCGAAGGAATTTTGCGGCAAGTTCCCCAGCCTTCACCGGTCTGACAGCGAAGACTCCCGAGTGGATCTTGACGCCGGCTGGAATTCCTAGCGTAGGTACTCTTTCGCCAACGGCGTCGCATAGATCTCGCGCCGTGCCATCTCCACCAGCAAAGAGAATCAGGTCCACGTTTCGTGTCAGCATTTCCTTAGCCGCGTCTTTCGTGTCAGCAGCAGAGGTGTTGCTCCTTTGAACCATTTCCAGTACCACGGAATTGAAGCCGCATTCTTTTGCTTCATTCTCTCCCATTTCGGATGGGCATGTGATGAGTTCGAATTCGTTCTTCGCTATAACCAGCGCTCTTAGTGCTTCTATTGTTCTTGTGGGTGAGATTGGTGTGGCGCCGAGTTGGATGGCTGCGTTGAGTGTTTCGCTTCCATCAGTTCCTTTTAGGCCGACTCTGCCTCCCATGCCTGCGATGGGGTTTACGATTAGTCCCAGTTTCCTGCTAGTCATCTGTAGAGACTCTCTAGCATTGATAGCGCCTCAGGACTCTGCAAATTGCCAATGTCACCCAATATTTGAGTAAATGGTCACCAGTCTTCAAGAGTTTCAAATTGAAGAGACTCGTTTTTGATTGGCGTTTCAAAAGCCAACCAAGCGCATGTTCTACATGCTCATCACGCATGGGCTCGCTACCCATGAATGAAAGTGAGTCGAGGACGGAGACAATGTCGGTAAACCAAAACGGGAATGTGACCCTCGCCCAAAACTCTGGCGCTTCTCGATCAACGTAATCATCCTTCTTGAACAATCTTGGAGTCAGTAACTCCGCAGCTTCTCGTGCTTCAGCGCTCATTCGGAGGTGTTCGTGGGCAGCAAATGCACGGAGGACGACTCCGGTTACCAAATGGGATCGCTCAATGTCAGGGGAAAGAGTCGTTGGTGAGGTGATGACGAAGTGAAGCGGTCTGCCGGGAATCTTTTGCTTTGTAGTTCTCATCGGAATCGCCCATCCCCCATCCTCTTGTCGAATCTTTAGCAACCAATTGAACGTCTTCTCGATTCTGGGATCGTCGCCATATCCTGCCTTGATTAGGAGTTCCGTAATGCCGGCCGTGTAGTTTGGTGTGTACTGTCTGCCGTAGATTCCTCTGAAGTCACCCTCTTCAGTCTGTTTTCCGAACAGAAAATCCGCGGCACGCTTGATTGCCGGGTGAGTCCTATTCATGCCGTACTTTTCTACGAGTTGTCCCAATCGACGATATGTTTCTAGCTGATCATAATCCTGCATTGGGCTCTTTACTTTGGCGTGCGGGTTTGGCCAAGTCCAGAAACCTTCCGACTGCTGTTTTCTTAGAATTAGATTCGCGCTCTTTACGTGCCAGAGGTGTTCAACGGCCCCAACTTCTTCACTAGCCAAATCGCGTCTCGCGAAGTACACAATGCAAGGATCTTTGGAGTTTAAGAGAGCATGGAATCCTTTCTCGACTGCTACTGGCAAG
>Ga0335081_10002054_pt1 | contig 31779 bp, 25 predicted proteins | sample Lox_Sample_35_FD_206713 | JGI IMG/M metagenome (GOLD analysis project Ga0335081, IMG submission 206713) | Soil microbial communities from Loxahatchee National Wildlife Refuge, Florida, United States - Lox_Sample_3.5 | ecosystem: Environmental > Terrestrial > Soil > Wetlands | place: USA...
CAAGGTGGACTTCTCGCTGCATATCCGGGAAGTGCACCGATGAGCGCCGAAGCACCGGCGCGGCAGCCGGCCTACACGGGAATCCTGCCCTTTCAGGCAATCCGCGACATGGTGAACGACGGTGAGATCTCCACGGCCGAGATCCTGGCGCGCATCGAGCCGGACCAGATCCAGCCGGCGAGCATCGACTTGCGTCTCGGCCACCATGCCTATCCGGTGGATACGAGCTTCCTGCCAGGGCGCGGCGTGCGCGTGCTCGAGAAGATGCGGCAGCTGGATGCGGACTTCGAGCGCTTCAGGATCGACCTGCGCCAGGGAGCCGTGCTGGAGAAGGGGCGCGTGTATGTGGTGCCGCTGCTCGAGTCGATTCGCCTGCGCAGTGAGGTCGCGGCGTTCGCCAACCCGAAGAGCTCGACCGGCCGGCTCGACATTCTCACGCGCCTGATCGCCGATGAGGCCACGCACTTCGATCAGGTCGAGGACGGCTACGAGGGACAGCTGTACATCGAGATCGCTCCCCGCAGCTTCAGCGTGGTCGTGCGCACCGGTACACGGCTCAATCAGCTGCGCTTCCGGCGCACCCGGGGACTCGAGCCCAAGCCGATCGCGACGGCGGACTGGAAGCAGCTGCTCGATGAGGGCCGCGTGGTCAGCACGCGCGACGAGCGCGAGCGCGCGCGCCTCGGCGAGCGGCCCGGCTGGCTGCCGTTCACGGTCGACCTGGAAGGCTCGGGCGATGACAACGCCCTGGTCGGCTGGCGCGCGAAGAAGCACACCAAGCGCATCGACCTCGACCGGCGCGACTACGACCCGCTCGACTTCTGGGAGCCGATGCGCTTCCACCGCGAGCCCTCGCTCACGCTGGTTCCGGATGAGTTCTATATTCTGATGACCAAGGAGTCCATCGCCGTGCCGCCCAGCTACGCGGCCGAGATGGTTCCCTACGACACGCGCGCCGGGGAGTTCCGGGTGCACTACGCGGGATTCTTCGATCCGGGATTCGGCTGGAGCGAGGAGACGCGCCGTGCCGGCAGCAGCCGTGGCGTCCTCGAGGTGCGCTCCCACGAGGTCCCGTTCCTGCTCGAGCACGGCCAGACGGTCGGCTGGCTGCACTACGAGCGGATGGCGGAGGCTCCGGAGGCGCTCTATGGGCGCGACGCCACCTCGAACTATCAGGGACAGTCCCTGCGGCTCTCCAAGCAGTTTCGCCAGCCCTAGCCGAGGGGCGGCGGCGTCGTCAGCTCTCCTCCACCACGATTTGCGGAAACGCGCTGCTGCGGTCGCGCGCACGCCGCGCCAGGGCGGCGGCCGTGTGCCGCGCCATCTGCAGATACGCCTGGGCGCGTGCGGAGTGCGGCTCCGCGACGACCGTCGGGCGGCCGCCGTCCGCCTCCTCGCGGATACGCGCATCGAGCGGCAGGGCTCCGAGCAGCCGCACGCCGTACTGCTGCGCCATGCGCTCGCCGCCACCCGAGCCGAAGATGTGCTCCGCATGCCCGCAGTTCGTGCAGACGTGCACGCTCATGTTCTCGACGATGCCGAGCACCGGCACCGCCACCTTCTCGAACATCTTGAGTCCCTTGCGGGCATCGGCCAGGGCGATGTCCTGCGGGGTCGTCACGATCACGGCACCCGCGACCGGCACGCGCTGCGCGAGCGTGAGCTGGATGTCGCCGGTTCCCGGGGGCATGTCGACGACGAGATAGTCGAGCTCTCCCCAGTCGGTGTCGGAGAGCAGCTGGGTCAGTGCCTGAGTCACCATCGGGCCGCGCCACACCATCGGCTGTTCCGCATCGATCAGCAAGCCGATGGACATCGCGACGATTCCGTGGCTCGCGAGTGGCCGGATGCGCCGGCCCTCCACGGCGGTCGGGCGCTGGTTCGTCAGCCCAAGCATCAGGGGCTGGCTCGGTCCGTAGATATCGGCATCGAGCATGCCGACGCGCGCGCCCTGCGCCGCCCAGGCGAGCGCCAGATTGGCTGCGACCGTCGACTTGCCGACCCCGCCCTTGCCCGAGGCCACCGCCACGACGTTGCGCACGCCCGGCAGAGGCTTGAGCGGCCGCTGCACGGCGTGCGCCTGAATATGGGGCTCCAACTGCACCGCGAGTGTGAGCACCGTCTCACTTTCGATGCCGCTCGCGGCGAGGTGCCGGCGCAGCGCCGGCAGCAGCTCCGCCTCGTAGCCACCGACGGGGAATCCGAGCCGCAAACGGGCGAGGGCACCCCCGCTCGAGGCAGCGACGGAGGCGACCGCCTGCGCATCCCCGAGCGACTGCTGCAGGTACGGGTCCGGATAGCTGTCGATCGCAACCTTGAGGGCTGCCGTCTCGCGCTCGTTCATACCGCTCAATCTCGAGGCCGGTGGGCGCGAATTGTAGTGTCTGGCGTCGCACCTTCGCAGCAAGATGCGAACTCCGCACGGCCCAGCCGGGCTCAAGCCTGTGGCATAATTCAAATTGCTGCCGGCGTACACTCGGTCGTGGCGTCAGGCGGTGGAGGAGAATTCATCGGACCGCGCGTAGCCGTCGGCCTTCCGCCAGTACGGTAGAGAATGCGTGTGTCATTGCCCCCGACGGCACAGGCGGAATGAGCTTTTTCAGCAACTTGCGGACCGACCGGCTGGTCACGGAGATCAGGACGTCCTCCGGTCCCGGGGACCCGAACGCGCAGAGGGCGGCCGCCAAGCTCAAGGAGCTCGGGGCTGCCTCGCTCGAGTCGATTTTCGCGGCACTCCCGGATGCCGACAAGAACGCGACGATGCTGTTCTCCGACGTGCTCGCGGGAATCGTCAATCAGAAGACCTTCCCGCAGTTCATGCAGGGCCTGATCGAGGGCAGCCCCCGTGTGATCGCCGGCATCACCTGGGCCCTCACCAGCAGCCGCAACTTCCCCGTGCACATGCTGCTCGAGGCGCTGTCGACGCCGGGCATCTCCAAGTCGGCGCTGCTCGAGGCGATCGCCGCGCACAAGCAGCGCTTCAAGGTGGCCGAGCTGCTGCAGATCGCCTACCAGCAGGAGCCCAACGAGAAGGCCGCGCTGTTTCGCATCGTCGGGGAGATCGCCGAGCCCTCCTCCGTACCGGAGCTGCTCGGCCGGCTGGGCGGCAAGGATCCGATCGCGCGCGTTCACATCATCAATATCCTGGCGCGCTTCAGCACCCCCGAAGTGGCCACCTCGTTGCAGGCGCAGCTCAAGGACTCGAATAAGCTGATCCGCAGCGCAGCGCTCGGAGCGCTGCAGAAGATGGACGTACCGATCGATGTCGAGCGGGTGTGCGCCCTGCTGCGCGACCCGGAAATCGACGTGCAGAACAAGGCGATCGACGTGGTGATCAAGGCGAATCAGCCGGACACCGTGCGTTACCTGATCGACGTTCTCAAGGACGAGAACGAGTATGCGCGGCGCGCCGCCGTCGAGGTGCTGAACGAGGTCGGGGATGCGAAGTCGGTGAAGTATCTGCTCGAGGCGCTGAAGGACAGCGACTGGTGGGTGCGCAGCCGCGCGGCCGATGCGCTCGGCAAGATCGGCGGCCCGAAGGTGATCGAGGCGGTGCTCGCGCTCGTCAAAGACCGCGACGAGGACATTCGCCGCGCGGCGATCGAGATCCTGAATCAGACCAAGGACGAGCGTGCCGTCGATCATCTGATCCAGGCGACCCACGACACGGACTGGTGGGTGAGCGAGCGCGCCATCGATGCGCTTGCGGAGATCGGCAGCAAGCGCGCCGTGCCGCGGCTGTCGGAGATGCTGCAGGCCGGCAATGCCAAGGCGCTGCCCATCGTGGTGCGTGCGCTCGGCAAGGTCGGCGACTCGAAGATGGTCGACTCGGTGCTGCCGCTGCTCGCACGCCCCGAGCGCGAGATCCGCATCGAGGCCATCCAGGCGCTTGCGAAGCTCGCCGATGACCGTCAGGCCGACCGCATCCGCGTCGAGCTGCAGCCGCATACCAGCTCGGAGGATCAGACCGTCGCGAGGATGGCAGTCGCGGCACTCACCGAGCTCGACACGCGCACCACGAGCCTCACGCCCACCTCCACGCCTAGCCCGACCTACGTACAGCCGACGGGCGCCACTCCACCCCCCCGGCCGGCGCCACCGCCGCCGCCCGCGGCGGCCGCGGCGGCGCGGACCATGCTGATCGATGCCGCACAGGCTGCACGCCCGCCGGAGCCGGTGGCGGCGGCACCCAAGCTCGACATCTCGACGCTCAAGGCCGGCGACATCATCGAGGGCCGCTACAAGTACATCGACCGGATCGGCCGGGGCGCCTTCGGTACGGTGCTGCTCATGGAGGACACGGTCGTCGATGAGCGCCTGATCCTGAAGTTCCTGAACCCCAACGTGGCGCAGGACGAAGAGGTGATGAAACGCTTCGTTCACGAGCTGCGCTACTCGCGCAAGATCACCCACAAGAACGTGATCCGCATTTATGACTTCCTCTACATCCAGGGTCTGTATGCGATCTCGATGGAGTATTTCCCCTCCCACACACTCGGCGGCGAGATCGTCGGCGAGAAGCCGATGGACCTCAAGCGCGCGCTGCGCTTCGGCTGCGACATCGCCACGGGCATGGCGGTGGCGCATCAGGTCGGCATCGTGCACCGCGACCTGAAGCCTGCAAACGTGCTGATCAATCAGGAGGGGCTGCTCAAGATCGTGGACTTCGGCGTCGCCGCCGCGCAGCGTGAAGGGGACACCCAGCTCACCAAGACCGGCTACGTGATCGGCTCGCCGAAGTACATGGCGCCCGAGCAGATCCTGGGAAAAAAAGTGGACGAGCGCGCCGACATCTACGCAACCGGAGTGATGCTCTACGAGATGCTGACAGGCGTGCCCCCGTACTCGCGTGGCGATCACATGTCGGTGATGTACCAGCACGTCCAGGGCAAGGCGCGTCAGCCGCAGGACGTGAATCCAAACCTGCCGCCCGGGCTGTCCGATCTCATCATGAAATCCATGGCCGTCGACAAGACCAAGCGCCACCAGAACATGGACGAGCTGCGGGGCGCGCTCGAGAAGTTCCTGTAGTCGATTGGCGCAGCCCTGCCCCGCCGCCGTTCTGGTAGGCTCCCGTTTCGTGCGTTACGTCAAATTTCCGCCCACAGGCCGTTGATTAGCCACCCGAAACGGGGCAAAACGGGAGCCGATTTGCATCTGGTGTAGAGCGGGCCGAAGGTCCGGAAGGGTCGCATCTTGGCGCGCATCGACGCGTTCCTGAAACTCGGTACCCAGCAGGGATGCTCCGACGTGCACCTCGCGGTCGGGGTACCCCCGATGCTGCGCATGCACGGGGATCTGCTGCCGATCAAGTTTCGCGACCTGCGCCTGAGCGAGCTCGAGGGCTACGTGGCGGAGATCCTCACGCGCTCCCAGGCCGAGCACTTCGCCAAGGGCAACGACCTGGACTTCTCCTACGTCTCGCAGGAGGGGGGCCGCTTCCGCGTCAACGTGTATCGCAAGGACAGCGGCGTCGGGGCGACTTTCCGCGCCATCCCCTCCGAGGTCCCCACACTCGACAAGCTCGCGCTGCCGCAGGTGGTCACCAAGCTGTGCGACTACCACCAGGGCATGATTCTCGTCACGGGCTCCACCGGAACCGGCAAGTCGACGACACTCGCCGCGATGATCGATCACCTGAACCATACCCGTAAGCTCAACATCATCAGTCTCGAGGATCCGATCGAGTTCGTTCACCGCAGCAAGAACAGCCAGGTGATCCAGCGCGAGCTGCACACGCACATTCCGAGCTTCGCCGAGGGCGTGCGCGCGGCGATGCGCGAGGATCCGGACGTGATCCTGGTCGGTGAGCTGCGCGATGCCGAGACGATCTCGATGGCCATGACCGCGGCGGAGACAGGGCACCTCGTGCTCGGCACGCTGCACACGACCGGCGCCGTGAAGACCATCGACCGCGTGATCGATGCCTTGCCCGTCGAGGAGCGCGAGCAGACCAAGAGCTTCCTCGCGCAGAGCCTGCTCGCGGTCGTCACGCAGGTGCTGGTGAAGAGCGCCGACGTGCGCGGCCGCAGGGCGATCTGCGAGGTCATGATCATGACCAAGGCGATCGCCAAGCTCATCCAGAGCGATCAGACGCACCAGATTCCGAGCCAGCTGCAGACCGGACGCGACCTCGGCATGCAGATCCTCGATCAGGCCCTCCTCGCCGCCATCAACGCGCGCGAGATCGACCCGGACGATGCGTACGCCTACGCCTCCGACAAGCGCCAGTTCCAGAAATTCGTCACCGACACCAGCGTGCTGCCCAAGACCGAGGTCGCCGCGGCCCTCGCGGGCGGCGCCGCCAATCCACCCGGCGGCGCGGCCGGCACCGGCCCCGCATCGGCGGCCTGAAGCGAAGCTCGCGGCCGTGGCGGCAATCGACTCCTATCTGATCGAGATTCTCGAGCGCAAGGGCTCGGATCTGCATTTCATCGCGGGCGATCCGGCGCGCATCCGTCAGTACGGCGAACTGATGACGCTGCGACCGGAGAAGCTCGAGCAGAATTTCGTGAAGGAAGCGCTGTACGAGATCATGCCCAAGACCGCGGTGGACCGCTTCGAGTCGAAGGACGGCGCCGACTTCGCCTACTCGCTCGCCGAGCGCGGCCGCTTCCGCGTCAACGTCATGCGCCAGTTGCACGGCATGGGTGCGGTGTTCCGCTCCATTCCCTCCAAGGCCATGTCGATGGATGAGCTGAAGCTTCCGGACTCCGTGCGGCAGCTGTGCCGCGCGAGCTACGGACTGATCCTCGTCACGGGCAAGACCGGATCGGGCAAGTCGACGACGCTCGCCGCGATGATCGACGACATCAACACGCGTGTGAAGGGACACATCCTCACGATCGAGGATCCCATCGAGTTCGTGCACCAGCGCAAGAGCTGTCTCATCAGCCAGCGCGAGGTGGGCGTGCACTCTCCGAGCTTTGCCGCCGCACTGCACTCGGCCCTGCGCGAGGATCCGGATGTGATCCTGGTGGGCGAGTTGCGCGATCTCGAGACCATGAGCATCGCGGTCACCGCCGCCGAGATGGGCATTCTGGTGATGGGGACGCTGCACACCAACGGCGCGGGCCCCACGGTCGACCGCATGGTCAACGTGTTCCCCTCCGACAAGCAGTCCCATGTCCGGACCATGCTATCGACCTCGCTGCGCGGGGTGGTCTCCCAGCAGCTGCTGCAGCGGGCCGACAAGCAAGGCCGCGTCGCGGCGCTCGAGATCCTGGTCAACACGCCCGCGGCCTCGAACCTGATCCGCCAGGGCAAGCTCGACCAGCTCGAGAACATCATGCAGTCGGGCGGGCAGCATGGCATGCGCACCATGGACACGGCGATTCAGCAGCTGCTGGATCAGCGCATGATCACCGGCAAAGAGGCCTACAAGAAAGGCATCAACAAGGCGAAGTTCGAGGCGGTGAAAGACTCCGCCTGATGCCCCGGCCCGGGCAGCGCTACGAGCAGGGCTTGCCGTGATCGGGCCGATCGCCCTCGGCTTTCGCCGCCGCCTCGGTGACGTACTTGCCGGCCTTCGTCTTGCCGTAATAGCGCGTCCCGCTGCAGTGATAGACCTTGCTCGCGGTGTTGACCCACACGAGCCCCGGACCGCCTCCCGGCGCGGCCGCGGCGGCTGACCCGGACGTGGCGGCAGGAGCCGCAGGCGCCGCACGTGCGGGAGCCGGGGCCGGCGCGGGTGCTGCGGGGGCCGGCGCTGCCGCGGGGGCAGTGGACGGCGCGGGCGCGGCGCTCCCGCCGGCCGCCGCCTGCGGGCCGCTCCAGGTCTTCACACCGCCGTGATGTGAGCAGGCGCCCTTCTTCGTGGCGCCATACCAATTCGATCCATCCTTGCAAACGCCCGTCGGAGTTCCCTGAGGCTGGCCCTGCGCATGCGCGGCGGCTGCGGCGAACAGCGCGAGCACGAGTGCGGTACCGATCGTGACAGTGGCTTTCATGGCTCGACTCCCTCAACTGCAAGCAGCCGCAACCATACGCCAGCCGCGGGCAAACATCATCCCTGCGCGGACCCCTGTAGACTAGCGCGCCATGCCCCGCAAGCTCTTCGTCACGGCGGCGCTGCCCTATGCCAACGGGCCGCTGCACATCGGCCATATCATGGAGTACATCCAGGCCGACATCTGGGTGCGCTTCCAGCGCATGCTCGGAAATGCCGTGCATTTCGTCGGCGCGGACGATGCCCACGGCGCGCCGATCATGCTCAAGGCGGAGGCCCTCGGCATCACCCCGGAGGCACTCGTCGCCGGTGTCGCGGCGGATCGGCCGAAGTATCTGCTGGGCTTTCACCTGAGCTTCGACCACTGGCACTCGACCCACTCGCCGGAGAACACCGCCCTCTCGCAGGACTTCTACCGCCGGCTAGGCAAGGCGGGGCTCATCTACTGGAAGCCGATCGAGCAGTTCTACGATCCCGTCAAGGGAATGTTCCTCGCCGACCGCTATATCAAGGGCGAGTGCCCCAACTGCCACGCGAAGGACCAGTACGCCGACGCCTGCGAGGCCTGCAGCATCGTCAACACGCCGGCGGATCTGATCCAGCCGTACTCGACGCTCACGGGCGCCTCTCCGGTGCTCAAGACCTCCGAGCACCTGTTTCTCCGCATCTCCGATCCGCAGTGCGTGGAGTTTCTGCGCGAGTGGCTCGGCACCGCGGGCCGCCTGCAGCCGCAGGTGGTGAACAAGGCCCAGGAGTGGCTCGCGGGCCGCGGGGATGAGTCGCTCGGGGACTGGGATATCTCGCGCGATGCGCCTTATTTCGGAATTCCGATTCCGGATGTCGCGGGCAAGTTCTTCTACGTGTGGCTGGATGCCCCGATCGGCTATCTCGCCTCGCTGCAGAGCTACTTCGACTCCGGCAAGGCGCGCGCCAACGGCGAGACGCGCAGCTTTGCGCAGTTCCTGAGCGCTCCGGATACCGAGCAGATCCATTTCATCGGCAAGGACATCATCTACTTTCACACACTGTTCTGGCCGGCGATGCTGCGGTTCGCCGGCGCGCCTTACCGCGTTCCCGATCACGTGTACGTGCACGGCTTCATCACGGTCTCGGGCGAGAAGATGTCCAAATCGAGGGGCACCGGCATCAGCCCGCTGCGCTATCTCGAGCTCGGAATGAACCCGGAGTGGCTGCGCTACTACATCGCGGCCAAGCTCAACGCCAACGTCGAGGATCTGGATTTCAATCCGGACGACTTCCTCGCGCGCGTCAACGCCGACCTCGTGGGCAAGTACGTGAATATCGCGAGCCGCGCCGCGGGCCTGCTGCAGCGTCACTTCGAGGGGCGAATCGGGGAGCTCGGCCCCGGCAAGGCGCACGATGTGGTCATCCAGAATCTGCTGGCCAGCGCCGAGCCCATCCGACGGGCCTACGAGCAGCGCCAGTTCGGCGCCGCGATCCGCCTCATCATGGGACTTGCCGATCAGGTCAACGAGTGGTGGAGCGACCAGGAGCCCTGGACGCTGTCGCGCAATTTCCGCACGCCGGCGCACGCCACCGACAACCAGCATCTGCACCGCATCTGCTCGGTCGCCATCGAGTCCTTTCGCCTGCTGACGCTGTATCTGAAGCCGGTGCTGCCGGATACGGCGGCGCGGGCGGAGCGCTTCCTGGGTCTCACGCGGCCGATGGACTTCGCGGCCGTCGGCGCACACCTGCCGCTCGGGCATCGCATCACCGACTACGAGCATCTGCTCACCCGCGTGGAGCCGAAGCAGCTCGATGCGCTGTTCGAGCCTGCGGGCGAAGGCCCAAAGGCACCGCCGCCCCCTGCCGCGCCGCCCTCGCCCGCACCAGCGGCACAGCCGAGGGCGCCCGCGGCGGCACCTGCGGCGGCACCTGCAGCGGCGCCGGGACTCATCTCCATCGAGGACTTCGCCAAGCTCGATCTGCGCGTCGCCGAGGTCGTCAAGGCCGAGCAGGTCGCAGGCTCCGACAAGCTGCTGCAGCTGACGCTGCGCATGGGCGGGGAGAACCGCACGGTGTTCTCGGGCATCAAGTCCGCCTACGACCCGGCGAGCCTCGAGGGCCGGCTGGTGGTCGTCGTCGCCAATCTCGCTCCCCGCAAGATGCGCTTCGGCGTATCCGAGGGCATGGTCCTCTGCGCGAGCGGCGATGCGCCCGGGCTGTATCTGCTCGCACCGGACAGCGGCGCCAAGGCCGGCATGAAGGTCACCTGAGGCTCGGGCGCAGCGCACCAATGAGCACCGTCGAGGCGATCGACGCACTGCTTCCCCAGACGCAGTGCACGCGCTGTGGGTACGCGGGCTGCCGTCCGTATGCGCAGGCGATTGCCGCGTGCGCGGCACCGATCAACCAGTGCCCTCCCGGAGGCGCCGCCACCATTGCAGCGCTCGCCCGCCTCACCGGGCGCGAGCCGATGCCGCTCAATCCCGTCAACGGCGTCGAGGCGCCGCCGACCGTTGCGCTGATCGACGAGGCGCGCTGCATCGGCTGCGCCAAGTGCCTGCCGCCGTGTCCGGTGGATGCCATTGTCGGCAGCCAGCGCCACATGCACACCGTGCTCGAGGAGCTGTGCACCGGGTGCGGGCTGTGCATTGCCCCCTGTCCGGTGGACTGCATTCGCCTGGTGGCTGCAAGCGAGCTCGAGTCAGCACCCAGCCCGCCGCCGCCGCGGCTCAACCGGGAGCGCTTCGCCGCGCACAACGCGCGCATCCTGCGCCGTGCGCAAGAGCGTGCGGCGCTGCTTGCGGCACGCAAGCAGGCGGCGCACGGTGGCCCAGCCGCGCCGGCAGGCGGCTCGCCACCGTGACCCCCGCACGACGCAGGGCGATCTTCCGGCGCCTGCAGGCGGCCAACCCCGCGCCGGCCACCGAGCTCGAGCACAGCACGCCGTTCGAGCTGCTGGTCGCGGTGATGCTCTCCGCGCACACGACGGACAAGAGCGTGAACGCCGCCACGCGGATACTGTTCCCCATCGCCAACACCCCGCAGGCGATCTATGCGCTCGGTGTCGATGGCGTGCGCGAGTACATCAAGAGCGTCGGGCTGCACAACGCGAAGGCGAAGAACCTCATCGAGCTGTGCCGGCGTCTGATCGAGCAGCACGGCGGCGAGGTACCCGCCACGCGAGCGGATCTGGAGGCGCTGCCCGGAGTCGGCCGCAAGACCGCCAACGTGATCCTCAACATCGTGTTCGGCGAGGCCGCGATCGCCGTCGACACGCACATTTTCCGCGTCGCCAACCGCACCGGGCTCGCTCCAGGCAAGAATCCGCGCGCCGTCGAGGACGCACTGCTCGCCAGCACTCCCAAGGAGTACCTGCGCAACGCGCATCACTGGCTGCTGCTGCACGGACGCTACGTTTGTACCGCGCGCAAGCCCGCCTGTCCCACCTGCCGCATTGCCGATCTGTGCGAGTATCCGCACAAGACCAAGCGAGGGCCGCATGCCGGTATTCGCCGGACAAAGCCGTGAGCAGCTGCGCGGCGCCTATCTCGCCGCGTGGCGCAAGTTCAGCGCTGGACAGCCGCTCGAGCCCCTCGAGGCGCAGATCGCCGCAGTGATCGCCGAGCACCCGGAGTATGTCGGATGGCTCGAGTCCGGCGAGCAGGCGCTGCGCGCGGAGTTCGCCGCGCATTCCGCGCAGCAGAACCCCTTCCTGCACCTCGGACTGCACCTCGCGATCCGCGAGCAGGTCGCGACCGATCGGCCGCGCGGCATCGCGGAGCTGCACGCGGCGCTTGCCGCGAGGCTCGGCGGCGCCCATGCGGCCGAGCACGCCATGCTGGTGCCGCTTGCCGAGATCCTCTGGGAAGCCCAGGCCGGCGGCCGCGTGCCCGACGAGCAGTCGTACCTCGAGCGGCTGCGGCGCCTGTGAGGCGGCTCTGACACAATAGGCCGCATGCCTGCAGCGTTCGCTCTGACGATATTTTGCGGCTCGTTCCTGCTGTTCCTGGTCGAGCCCATCATCGCGAAGGAGCTGCTGCCGTGGTTCGGCGGCGCCGCCAACGTCTGGGCCACCTGCCTCGTGTTCTTTCAGGTCGGGCTGCTCCTCGGCTACGCCTACGCCGACGTGCTCGTGCGGCGCGTCCCGCCGCGGATGCAACTCGTGCTGCAGCTCCTCGTCATCGTGCTCGCGGGCTTAAGCCTGCCGATCATCCCTGCAGCTCACTGGAAGCTGAGCGGCGCGCACCACCCCTCGCTCAGCGTGCTCGGCGCCCTCGCAACCACCGTGGGCATTCCGTACTTCAGCATGGCGGCCACGAGTCCTCTGGTGCAGAGCTGGTACGCGCGGCGCTTCCCGCAGCGCAGTCCCTACCCGCTGTTCGCGCTCTCCAATCTCGCCTCGATGCTCGCCCTGATCGCCTATCCCTCCCTGCTCGAGCCGTGGCTCGGGACGCGCATGCAGTCCTATGTCTGGTCGGCGGGTTACGCGCTGTGGGCCATCCTGATGCTGCTCTGCGCGGCGGGCGCCCGCACACGGGCAGCGCTGCCGCAGCCGCCGTCCGAGGCGGCCGATGAGCCGGCTGACATCCCGCGGCTCGCGGACTACCTGGCTTGGGTCGGGCTCGCCGCGCTCGGCTCGGTGCTGCTCATCGCGGTCACGAACTACATGACGCGCGACGTCGCGGCCATTCCGCTGCTGTGGATCCTGCCGCTCGCGATCTATCTGCTCACCTTCATCGTGAGCTTCCAGGGCAGCCGCAGGCTGCCGGCGCCGCTGCTGTTCGCCTGCGGCATGACGGCCGTCATCGGCTATGCGGCCTATGCCGGCTATACCTCCTGGCCCGGGGACTCCGACACCTCGCTGCCGATCTGGGCGCAGCTCACCGCCATGAGCGTGGTGCTCGCCTGCGCCTGCCTGTTCTGTCATGGCCGCCTCGCGCTCACCCGACCGGCGCCGCGCTATCTCACTCGCTTCTATCTGATGATCGCGGCGGGCGGAGCCGCGGGCTCGATCCTGATCGGGCTTGCGGCCCCCGCGCTGCTGCGAGTGGATTTCGACCTGCAGCTCAGCATGGTCGCCTGCGGGCTCGCCGTGCTCTGGGGCGCTCGCGCTCTGGGGCGGGTTGCCTGGCTCTCGAGCACGGCCGCCGCGCTCGCGGTGCTCGGGGCCGCCGGCCTCGTGATGCACGAGTTCTACGAGAACACGGTGCTGACACGCCGCAACTTCTACGGCTCGCTGCACGTCTCGCAGTGGAATGCGGGCACCTCGGGGACCGGCCGCTCGCTCATGAACGGCGCGATCGTGCACGGCACGCAGTTCTCGGCCCCGAACGTGGCGCGCCGCCCGACCGAGTATTACGGCGCGGCCTCCGGCGTCGGCCTTGCCCTCACGCTGCTGCAGAGCCGCCCAGGACCGCATCGCATCGGAGTCATCGGCCTTGGCGCCGGAACGCTCGCGGCGTACGGCCGGCACGGCGATGTGGTGCGCTTCTACGACATCAATCCGGCCGTGCTCGACATCGCGACCCACGAGTTCACGTACGTCCGCGACAGCCCCGCGACCATCGAGGTTGCGCTCGGGGATGCGCGGCTGTCGCTCGAGCGCGAGCCGCCGCAGCGCTTCGATCTGCTGGCGGTCGATGCCTTCTCAGGGGATGCGATTCCCGTGCACCTGCTGACCCGCGAGGCGATCGGCATCTATCTCAGGCATTTGAATCCCGACGGTGTGCTCGCGATCCATACCAGCAACCGCTACGTGAATCTGCCGCCGGTGGTGGAGCGGCTGAGTGAGATCGCCGGGCTGAGCGCGCGGCTGATCGAGGACGACAGCGACGATACGTTCGACACACCGAGCTCATGGGTGCTCGTGGCGCGCAACGCCGAGTATTTCAAAGAAACGAGCCTCGCCTCCGCTGCCGAGCCGGTGGAGCGGATCGTGGCGCGCCCCTGGACGGACGACTTCAGCGATCTGCTGAAGTTCGTGCGTTGGAGGCGGGACTAGAGCAGGACACGGGTCTCGCGAGCCCAGGCAGGACCTGCAGCCCTGCCTGGGTGCGAGAGAAAACCTCGAGCGCTTACTTGGAAGCGCCGGCGTCCTTGCTCTCTTCCTTCTTGCCGCCCTTGTGGCCCTTCTTGCCGCCCTTGTGAGCCTTCTTCTCCTTGCCGGCATCCGCAGGCGCCGAGCTGGTGTCCGACTTCGCAGCCGGTGCATCCGCGGCGAACGCAGGAACGCTAAGGCTCATGCCGAGCAACAACGTGCCGGCCGCCACTGTGGCGATGATCTTCTTCATGGAACCCTCTCCCAAACAGAAATTGACACGTGGTAGGCGATCAGTGCGACCGGACCGCCGCCGATGCGGGCACCAGCCCGAATCAGTGCGCGACCCTAATGGAGCAGACGATTCGCTGTCAAATCCGACTGTTACAGATTACAAGGTTACAAATACGTAAGGTTCCGGGAGCGCCCGGGGCACGGCGGCGGGCAAGGGTTGGCCCGTTACTTGCGCGGAATGTACAGATCGGTGAGCGTGCCCTCGAAGGCCTCGGCCGCGAAGGCGACGGTCTCCGACAGCGTCGGGTGGGGGTGCACGGTGAGTCCCACGTCGGCGGCATCCGCGCCCATCTCGATGGCGAGCGCCACCTCGCTGATGAGATCGCCGGCGTTCGGCCCGACGATCCCGCCGCCGAGAACCCGGTGCGTGGTCGGATCGAACAGCAGCTTGGTGAAGCCGTCATCGCGCCCGAGCGACAGGGAGCGACCGCTGGCGGCCCAGGGGAACATCGCCTTCTTGTAGGCGATGCCTCTGGCCTGCGCCTCAAGCTCCGTGAGTCCGGCCCAGGCGACCTCCGGGTCGGTATAGGCCACCGAGGGAATGACGCGCGCGTCGAAGCTCGCCTTGTGCCCGGCCGCCACCTCGGCCGCGACTTTTGCCTCGTGCGAGGCCTTGTGGGCGAGCATCGGGGGGCCGGCGATATCCCCAATCGCAAAGATGTGGGGCACGTTGGTGCGCATCTGTCGGTCGACCGGGATGAAGCCGCGGGCATCGACCCGCACTCCGGCGGCATCCGCGGCGATCAGCCTGCCGTTAGGCGAGCGTCCGACGGCAAGGAGCACGCGGTCGTAGAGCTGCGGCTCGGGTGCCTTGTCTCCCTCGAAGCTCACGCGCAGGCCCTTGGGGGTTGCCTCGACGGCGCTCACCTTGGTGCCGAGCAGAATGCGCTCGTAGCGCGGGCGGATGCGCTTCTCGAGCGGCTTCACCAGGTCCGGGTCGCACCCTGGCATGAGCTGCGGGGTCAGCTCGACGACGCTCACCTTCGTGCCGAGGGCGTCGTAGACGCAGGCCATCTCGAGGCCGATGATCCCGCCGCCGACGACCAGCATGCGTCCCGTTACGGCGGGCAACTCGAGCGCCGTGGTGGAGTCGAGGATCCGCGGATCCTTCGGCCAGCCTGGAAGGCGTATGGCCTCGGAGCCTGCGGCGATGATGCATTGCTCGAAGCGGATCCGCTCCGTGCGCCCCTCGCTGTCGACTTCGATCAGATTGGGTCCGGCGAAGCGGCCGCTGCCGTGCACCACGTCGACCTTGCGCTGCTTGGCGAGGAGCTTCAGCCCACCGGTCAGCTTCTTGACGACGCTCGTCTTCCAGTTGCGGAGCCGGTCGGGATCGATCGCGGGCTTGCCGAAGGCGATCCCGTGCGCCTCCATGGCCTGTGCCTCCTCGATGACCTTGGCCGCGTGCAGCAGCGTTTTGGAGGGAATGCACCCGACGTTGAGACAGACGCCGCCCAGGCTCGTCCAGCGCTCGACCAGGGTAACCTTCATGCCGAGGTCGGCAGCGCGGAAGGCCGCCGTATAGCCGCCCGGTCCCGCCCCGAGGACGAGCAGCTGCGTGGACCGATCCGCCTGGGCTTCGACCCGCATGCGAACGGTCGTATCGGGCGCCTGCATCCGCACCGTATCGCCCTCGCTCTCCGGGGCGGCCACCGGGGTCGCGGCACCTGTCGGAGGCGCAGTCATTGGCGGTGCAGCGGGGATCGGCGCGGCGGGCGCGGCGCGGGGGGCCGGCTCGGCGCGTGCATCGCTTGCGCCGCTCTGCAGGCGTGCGATGACGGTTCCCTTGGACACCTTGTCGCCGCGCTTCACCAGTACGGCGGTGACCGTACCGCTTGCGGTCGACGGAACATCCATCGAGGCCTTGTCGGTCTCGAGCGTGACGAGGGGTGAGTCCACCTCGATCACATCGCCGGGGCGCACCAGCACGTCCACGACGGGCACGGAATCGAAATTGCCGAGATCCGGGACGAGGAGATCGGTCGAGCTCACAGCGGATCCCTTCAAGGCACCGCTTCGGTGAGCAGGCGCGGATCGGCCAGGATCCTCGCGAGGAACGTCGTGAAGCGCGCCGCGAGTGCACCATCGATCACGCGGTGATCGTACGACAGCGACAGCGGCAGGATGAGGCGCGGCACCAGCGCGCCATCCACGTACGTCGGGCGCAGCGTGGAGCGCGAGACGCCGAGGATCGCGACCTCGGGTGCGTTGATGATGGGGGTGAACGCGGTGCCGCCGATCCCGCCCAGGCTCGAGATCGTGAAGCAGCCGCCCTGCATCTGAGCGAGGGTGAGCGTGCCGGCGCGCGCCTTCTCCGACAGCTCCCCGAGCGAGCGCGCGAGCTCATACACATCCTTGCGATCCACATCGCGCACGACCGGAACGAGCAGCCCGTTGGGGGTGTCGGTCGCGAAGCCCATGTGGACGTACTTCTTCAGCACCAGGTTCTCACCGCCCGCATCCAGCGAGGCGTTGAACTGCGGGAACTCCTGCAGCGCCTTGACACACGCCCGCATGATGAACGCGAGCGGCGTGAGCTTGATGCCCTCGGTCTGCGCCTTCTGCTTGAGCTTGTTGCGCGTATCCTCGAGCGCGGTGATGTCCGCCTCATCGAACTGCGTCACGTGCGGGAGGTTGACCCAGCTTGCGTGCAGCCGCGCCCCGGAGATCTTCTGGATGCGCGACAGCGGCTTCACCTCGGTGGGTCCAAAGGCCGCGAAATCGACCACCGGCACGGCAGGCAGCACCCCGCCGCGCCCCCCGGGAGCCGCCGGCGCACGCCCCGGCTGCGTGAGTGCCTGCCTGACGAAGCTCTTCACGTCCTCCTGGGTGATGCGACCCTTGAAGCCGGTGCCACGCACGAGGGTCAGATCCGCGCCGAGCTCGCGCGCAAACTTGCGCACCGAGGGGCTCGCGTGCGCCTGAGCGAATCCGGCCTGAGGCTCGAGCGGACGCGCAGCGGCCGCAGGCTCGCTGGGGGCAGGCGCGGGCGCGGTGGCCGCACCGGGGCTGGTGCGTGCAGCGGGGGCAGCGGGCGCAGCGGCGGCGGGCGCAGGTGCTGCGGGCTGCGGCGGCGCCGCGGGGGCGGGCACTGCGGCCGGTGCAGCCGCGGCAGGCGTTGCGGCGCCGCCCGCGGAGCGCACCGCCACCACCACGTCACCGGCGGATACGTGGCCACCCTTGCGCACGGCAACACTCTCGACCACGCCGCCGACGGTCGAGGGCACGTCCATGGTGGCCTTCTCGGTCTCCAAGGTGACGAGCGGGGTGTCGGGCTCGATCGTATCGCCCGGCTTGACGAGCACGTCGATGACGGCCACGTCCTTGAAATTGCCCATGTCGGGCACGCGAACTTCGATCACCTGCGCCATCCGCGTGCGCCCTTCAGGCGGTCCGCGGATCGGGCTTGGCAGCGTCGACGCCAAGCGCCTGCATGGCCTTGGTCACGGTCGCACGGTCGACCTTGCCCTCATCGCTCAAGGCCTTGAGCGCGGCCAGCGTGATGAAGGCACGGTCGACCTCGAAATGCTTGCGCAGCGCGGCGCGCGAGTCGGAGCGCCCGTAGCCGTCGGTCCCCAGCGTCACGTAGCGTGCATCGACCCACTGGCGGATCTGGTCGGGGACATTGCGCACATAGTCGGTGGCCGCGATGACCGGCCCGGCTCGATCCTTGAGGCACTGGCGCACGTACGGCACGCGCGCCGTCTCGGTCGGGTGCAGCGTATTCCAGCGCTCGCAGTCGAGCGCCTCGCGCCGCAGCTCGCTGAAGCTGGTGACCGAGAACACATCGGCCGGCACTCCGTAGTCGGCCTCGAGCAGCTTGGCCGCCGCGAGGCACTCGCGCAGGATCGTCCCCGAGCCGAGCAGCGTCGCACGCACCTTGCCGCGTCCGCCGACCTGCAGCAGATACATCCCCCGCAGAATCCCGGACTCGATGCCGCGCGGCATCGCCGGCTGCGGGTAGTTCTCGTTCATGCAGGTGATGTAATAGAAGACCTTCTCCTGCTCGACATACATGCGCCGCAGCCCGTCGTGGATGATGACCGCGAGCTCGTAGGCGAAGGTCGGGTCGTAGGTCACGCAGTTCGGCACGGTCGTCGCGACCAGCTGGCTGTGGCCGTCCTGGTGCTGCAGGCCCTCGCCTGCGAGCGTGGTGCGGCCTGCGGTCGCGCCGATCAGGAAGCCGCGCGCCTGGCTGTCACCCGCCGCCCAGATGAAGTCGCCGACGCGCTGGAAGCCGAACATCGAGTAGAACACGTAGAACGGCACCATGTTGATGCCGTGATTGGCGTAGGCCGTGCCGGCTGCGATCCAGGAGCACAGCGACCCCGCCTCGTTGATGCCCTCCTCGATCATCTGGCCCTTCTTGTCCTCGCGGTAGGACATCAAGGTCTCGGCATCCTGCGGCGTGTACAGCTGGCCGACGGAGGAATAGATGCCGATCTGACGGAACAATCCCTCCATGCCGAAGGTGCGTGCCTCGTCGGGCACGATCGGCACGACGTTCTTGCCGATGTTCTTGTCCTTCAGCAGCACGGTGAGGATGCGCACGAACGCCATCGTGGTGGAGATCTCGCGCTCGCCGGTGCCCTCGAGCACCGCCTCGAATGCCTCGAGCGGCGGCAGCTGCAGCGCCGGCGCATTGACGTGGCGCGCCGGCAGGAAGCCGCCGAGCGCGGCCCGCTGCTCGCGCAGGTAGCGCAGCTCATCGGAGCTCTCCTCCGGCTTGCGGAACGGCAGGCTGGTGATGTCCTCGTCGGACACGGGAATATGGAAGCGGTCGCGGAAGGTGCGCAGCGCGTCCACGTCGAGCTTCTTCTGCTGGTGGGCGATCATCTGGCCCTCGCCGCCCTTGCCGAGGCCGAAGCCCTTGACGGTCTTCGCGAGAATCACGGTCGGCTGCCCCTTGTGATTCGTCGCCTGCCAGTACGCCGCATACACCTTGCGCGGATCGTGGCCGCCGCGGTTCAGCCGCCAGATCTCCTCATCCGACATGTTGGCGACCATCGCCTTCAACTCGGGGTACTTGCCGAAGAAGTGCTCGCGCGTGTACGCGCCGCCCTTGGCTTTGAAGTTCTGATACTCGCCGTCGACGCACTCCTCCATGACCTTGCGCAGCAGGCCGCTCTGATCGCGCGCGAGCAGCGGATCCCAGCGCGAGCCCCACAGCACCTTGATCACGTTCCAGCCCGCGCCCAGGAAGGCGGCCTCGAGCTCCTGGATGATCTTGCCGTTGCCGCGTACCGGCCCGTCGAGCCGCTGCAGGTTGCAGTTGATGACGAAGATCAGATTGTCGAGCTTCTCGCGCACGGGCATGGTGAGCGCGCCCATCGACTCGGGCTCGTCCATCTCCCCGTCGCCGAGAAAGCACCACACCTTGCGGTCGGAAGCGGGCACGAGTGCGCGGTTCTCCAGGTAGCGCACGAAGCGCGCCTGAAAGATCGCCATCATCGGACCCAGGCCCATCGAGACCGTGGGGAACTGCCAGAAATCGGGCATCAGCCACGGATGCGGATACGAGGACAAACCCGCGCCCGTCACCTCCTGGCGAAAATGAGACAGCTGCTCCCCGCTCAGGCGGTTCTCGAGGAACGCGCGTGCGTAGATGCCCGGCGAGGAATGCCCCTGCATGAACACCATATCGCCCGGATGCTTGTCGGAGGGCGCGCGCCAGAAGTGATTGAAGCCGACCTCGTACAGCGTGGCCGAGGAGGCATAGCTTGCGAGATGCCCGCCGTACTCCGAAGACACCTTGTTGGCCTGCAGCACCATCGCCAGCGCGTTCCAGCGGATGTAGGCCTCGATGCGCCGCTCGAGTGCGCGGTTGCCCGGATAGTCGCGCTCGAGCCCCGGCGGAATGGTGTTGACGTAGGCCGTATTGGGCTTGAAGGGCAGATAGGCGCCCGAGCGACGCGAGTAGTCGATCAGCCGCTCGAGCAGGAAATGCGCGCGGTCGGCGCCGTGCACCTTGAGGACCGAATCGATCGATTCGATCCATTCCTGGGTTTCGACGGGATCGAGGTCTTGCAGCTTGGGAGGTTCGGTCATGGAGCGCTACTCAAAGCTCGCCGCGCGCACCGTACGAGGACTTGCCCTCATCGGGCGCCCACGGCTGCTGTGCTAGGATGCGCAACGGAATTGCGCGTGAATTCGCGTCGCAACAAGCCTGGCAATGATCCGGATTTCACTGGCGACGGTCAAGCAAGTGGCCACGCGCCAGCGTCCTTGCCGCCACGACCTTTGACCTGAGCGCGCATGTCGCTATTGCCCCCGCCGCACAAGCCTTTTATCAGGCGCCGTGAGCGCCTGAGCGAGCGCACCGCCGGTACGCTCGATGCGCTCCTCGTGCTGGTGCCGGCGGACGCCGATGGGGCGCTGTTCGCGCAGCTGCCCGAGAGCGCGCGCTGGCGTGCGCTCGCCGGACGCGCGCGCCCGGTGGCCGCCACGGTGCGCACCTCGACGCTCGCGAACGCGCGTCAGACTCGCGCCGTGCTCGGCTTTGTACGCAAGGGCGCCAGCACCTTCGAGACCCTCGCGCTCGCCGGTCGCATGCTGCGCGAGATTGCGCCGCGCGAGCTCAAGCGCGTGGGGCTCGTAGCACCGGCGGACAAGGCCGGCCTCGGGCTGGAGGCGCTGCTCGCGGCGGTGCTCGCCCACGGCTTCAGCTTGCCGAGCTTCCGCGCCCGCTCCGGGGCGCACGCCGCGCTCGAGCACATCGAGCTCATCGGCGGCAAGACGCTCGACCTCGAGCGCATCCAGGCGGTGAGCCGGGCGAACAATCTGTGCCGCTGGCTGACGGCGCTGCCGCCCAACAAGCTCGATGCCCGCGGCTACCGCGCCAGCATCGCGCGCCTGGCGCGCAGCCATCGCCTGCGGATGCGCTGGCTCAACGAATCGGCCTTGAAGCGACTCGGCGCCAATGCCTTCCTCGCGGTGAGCGCCGGCAACGCCGAGCGCACCGCGGGCATCGCCCACCTGAGATACCGTCCGCGCCGCCGGCGCGGTGCGGCCCCGCAGGTGACCCTCATCGGCAAGGGCATCCTCTTCGACACCGGCGGCACGAATCTCAAGCCGCATCGCGCGATGCTCGACATGCACACCGACATGGCCGGCAGCGCGGTCGCGCTCGCCGCACTCATCGCGCTCGCCGAGCTTCAGGCGCCGATCGCCGTCGACGCCTGGCTCGCCATCACCGCGAACCGCATCGGGCCGAGCTCCTACGTTCCTCAGGAGGTCGTACGCGCCGCGAACGGCGTGACGATCCAGGTGATCCACACCGACGCCGAAGGGCGCATGGTGCTCGCCGATACGCTCGCACTGGCATCGCGCACGCGGCCGCGCTTCATGATCGACTTCGCAACGCTCACCGGTGCGTGCGTGCACGCGCTCACCGAGCGCATGAGCGGAGTCTTCTGCAATCAGCCGCGCCTCCTCGAGGCGCTGCTCGCCGCCGGCCGCGCGAGCGGCGAGCGCGTGTGGGGTTTTCCGTTCGACGCCGACTACGATTCGGACCTGGAGAGCAAGACGGCCGACATCATGCAGTGCGCGCCCGAGGGCAAGGGCGATCACATTCTGGCGACCCGGTTCCTCAGCCGCTTCGTACCCGAACAGCAGGCCTGGGCGCACGTGGATCTCGCCTCCGCCATGCGCAGCGGGGGGCTCGCGCACATCAACTCGGACATCACCGGCTTCGGCGTGCGCTACGTGCTCGAGCTGCTGCTTGGGCACCACATCGATGCAACACTGGCTCCCCGCGCATGACGACGCTGCGGCTGCGACGGCCCGATGACTGGCACCTGCACCTGCGCGATGGCGCGGCGCTCGCGGCCGTGCTGCCGTTCACCGCCGCGCGTTTCGCGCGCGCGATCATCATGCCCAACCTCAAGCCGCCGGTGACCAGCAGCGCGCTCGCGCTCGCCTACCGCGAGCGCATTCGCGCAGCGCTCCCCGCGGGCACCGCGTTCACTCCGCTCATGACGCTCTACCTGACCGATCGTACCGATCCGGATGAGGTCGATCGGGCGCATGCGAGCGGGCAGATTTTCGGCTGCAAGCTCTATCCGGCCGGGGCGACCACCCATTCGGATGCGGGCGTCACCGATGTGGCGCGCATCGGCGCGGTGCTCGAGCGCATGAGTGAGACCGGCATGGTGCTGCAGGTGCACGGGGAGGTCACGAGCCCCACGGTGGATATCTTCGAGCGCGAAGCCCGGTTCATCGAGGAGGTGCTGGCGCCGCTCGCCGCGCGCTTCCCCCGCCTGCGCATCGTGTTCGAGCACGTGACCACGCGGCGCGCGGTGGAATTCGTCCGCAGCGCGCGCCCGGGCATCGCCGCCACCATTACCCCGCAGCATCTGCTGATGAACCGCAACGCGCTGTTCGCCGGCGGCGTGCGCCCGCATCACTACTGTCTGCCGCTGCTCAAGAGCGAGTCGGATCGACGCGCGCTGATAGAGGCGGCGGTGAGCGGGGATCCGCGCTTCTTCCTGGGCACCGACAGTGCCCCGCACGCGCGCGCCGCCAAGGAGGCGGCGTGCGGCTGCGCCGGGGTGTTCAGCGCGCATGCGGGGCTCGAGCTGTACGCGGAAGCCTTCGAGCAGGCCGGCGCGCTGCCGGCCCTGCAGGGATTCGCCTCGGAGTTCGGCGCCGACTTCTACCGCCTGCCGCGCAACACGGAGTTCATCACGCTGCACAAGGAGCCCTGGACCGTTCCGGCAAGCTACCCCTTCGGCCGCGAGACGCTCGTGCCGCTGCGTGCGGGCGAGTCGGTCGCCTGGCGGCTCGCGCCGTGAGCACGCAACCGATTCACGGCGGCGCCCCGCCGCTCGCGCCAGGCGCGGAACTGATGGCGCGGCGCTTCCGCGGCTTTTTGCCCGTGGTGGTCGACGTCGAGTGCGGCGGCTTCAACCCGGTGACCGATGCTCTGCTGGAGATCGCCGCCGTGCTCATCGACATGGACACCAGCGGCACGCTGCGCCGCGGCGCGACACACTCGTTCCACGTGCAGCCCTTTCCCGGAGCACGGCTCGATCCGGCGGCGCTGCAGGTGACCGGCATCGACCCACACCATCCCCTGCGGCCGGCGCTGCCCGAGCGCGACGCCTTGCAGAGGGTGTTTCGCGAGGTGCGCCGCGCGATTCACGCCTACACGTGCCGCCGCGCGATACTCGTGGGGCACAACGCCGCGTTCGACCTCGCGTTCCTCAACGCCGCGATTGCGCGTACCGACATGAAGCGCAATCCGTTTCATCCGTTCTCGAGCTTCGATACCGCGACGCTGGCCGGGGCGGCGCTCGGGCAAACGGTGCTCGCGAAGGCCGCAAGCGTCGCGGGCATCGATTGGGATGCGAGCTCGGCGCACTCCGCGGCCTACGATGCGGAGCGCACCGCGGAGCTGTTCTGTCAGATCTGCAACCGCCTGCGCGCGAGCTTCCTGCAGGCCGAGGAGCGCGCGTGCGCGCTCGGGTGGCGGGATGGGACCAGCGAGTTCTCCGAGCCGGACCCCTCCCTCGAGTAGGCGCTAGGTCGTGGCCGTGCCGAGCGCACCCGCCTCCTCGAGGAGCTTGTGCAGCTCGCCGTTGTGGTGCATCTCGAGCGCGATGTCGCAGCCCCCGATGAGCTCGCCGTTCACGTACAGCTGAGGGTACGTCGGCCAGTTGGAGTAGCGCTTGAGCGCCTCGCGCAGCTCCGGCTCCTCGAAGATGTTGACGTGCTTGAACTGCGCGCCGGCGGCGCGCAGCACCTGCACCGTCTGCGCGGAAAAGCCGCACTGCGGGAAGTCGGGCGTGCCCTTCATGAACAGCACCACCGGGCTCGATGAGAGCTCGGCCTTGATCTTTTCAATGACATCCATTCTCGGCGTACCTCGAATTAAAGACTCGGAATTGCGTGCCCGACGCGCCGGCGGCGGCGCTCGCCCAAGGCCGCGAGCAGGCTCCACTGCTCGGCGGCGCTCATCGAACTCCAGCGGGCAATCTCATCGCCCGTGCGCAGACACCCGGCGCACAGCCCCGCCCCATCGAGCACACACACGTTGATACAGGGGGACGTGGGCGGCGTCATGCGCGCGCGGTGCTCGTGCATACCATTGAATTATGGGGGGTCCTCGCCTATTCTTCAAACGTCGACCGGGCAGGCGCGCCGGCCTGACAGAACAATAACTTGGACCAGCACCGCGAGCGTGTCTCAAAGGGGAGCTCAGTACCTATGAACCCACTCAATTCAGTCAAGGGATCCATCATCACGGGCTTCATCATCGCGGTGATCGTGATCGTCTGTGCGGTGGCGCTCGGCATGTCGCCGGGATCGTTTCATGAGCTGGGGCTCGCCCGCTGGTTTCATATTCTGAGCGGCATCACCTGGATCGGGCTGCTCTACTACTTCAACCTCGTGCAGACGCCGGGACTTGCGGCGGCGGCGGCCGACAAGGGCGGGCCGGGCGGTGCCGGCATCTCCAAGTACATCGCGCCTCGGGCACTGTGGTGGTTCCGCTGGGGTGCGGTTGCGACCTGGCTGACGGGTGCGTGGTACCTGATGCGCTCCGGAAACTTCCTCAACGCCCTGACGCTCGGGCACGGCGCGCATGAGCAGTACGGCCTCGTCATCGGCATCGGCGCCTGGCTCGGCACCATCATGCTGTTCAACGTGTGGGTTCTCATCTGGCCCAATCAGAAGAAGATCCTGGGGATCGTGCCGGCCACCGACGAGGAGAAGGCCAAGGCGCGCAAGACGGCAGGCATGGCCTCGCGCACGAACTTCGTGCTGTCGATCCCAATGCTGCTATGCATGGCGTCCGCGTTCCACGGCCTGCCGTTCTGAACGACGGCGCCCCCGGTGCCGCGGAGGTAACCGCGCAGGTCGCGGCGGCGCTGCGCGAGGACATCGGTGGCGGCGATGTGACCGCCGCGTTGGTCCCTGCGGACCAGCAGGTCCATGGGGAGGTCGTGACACGCGAGGCGGCGGTGCTCTGCGGCCGCGCCTGGGTCACCGAGACCTTCCGTCAGCTCGATCCCGCGATCACGCTGCAGTGGCTCGCCGATGACGGCGAGCAGCTGGCCCCCGGCAGCACCGTGCTGCGCCTGAGCGGCCGCGCCCGGCCGATTCTCACCGGCGAGCGCACGGCCCTGAACTTTCTGCAACTCCTGTCCGGAACCGCGACGACCGCGCGCGCGTTCGTCGAGGCGATCGCCGGCACCGGCTGCGCGATAATCGATACGCGCAAGACCATTCCGGGACTGCGCCTCGCCCAGAAATACGCGGTGCGCTGCGGCGGCGCGCGCAATCATCGCCTTGGCCTCTACGACCTCGTCCTCATCAAGGAGAACCACATCGCCGCGGCTGGCTCGCTCGCGCTCGCGGTGGCGAATGCGCGCCGGCTCGCGCCGCACCTGCAGGTCGAGACCGAGGTCGAGTCGCTCGCCGAGCTCGATGAGGCGCTCGCCTGCGGCGCCGACATCATCATGCTCGATGAGTTCTCGCTCGCCGAGCTGCGGGCGGCCGTCGCCCGCGCGCGGGCGCAGCGTGCCGGCGTGAAGCTCGAGGCCTCCGGCAGCGTGACGCTGGAGAGCGTGCGCGAGATCGCCGCAACCGGCGTCGACTACGTCTCGGTCGGCGGGATCACCAAGCACCTGCGTGCGATCGACCTGTCGATGCGGTTGCATTTCGGCTAGCGTCGAGCGCGCTGAAGGACCTGACGCAGGGGCCGATCGCGGGCCACATTCTGCAGATGGCCGCCTGCATGACCCGCGAGCCAGGATCCGCCGCCGCGCCCCGCGCGGCTCTTATGCCCCGACGGCCTTCAGCACGCGCTGCGGCTGCGCGACGCCGTAGCCCTGCGCATAGTCGACGCCGAGGCTGGTCAGCATCTGGATGATCTCGGCGTTCTCGGCGAACTCCGCGATGGTCTGCTTGCCCGTCAGGTGCCCGATCTCGTTGATCGAGCGCACCATCTCGCGGTCGATCGGATCGCGCAGGATCTCGCGCACGAAGCTGCCGTCGATCTTCAGGAAATCGACCGGGAAGTGCTTCAGGTAGCCGAACGAGGACAGCCCGGTGCCGAAATCATCGAGCGCGAACTTGCAGCCGAGCTCCTTCAGCGCCTGGATGAAGCGGTTCGCCTGCGAGAAGCTGGCGACGGCCGCGGTCTCGGTGATCTCGAAGCAGATCTTCGAGGCATCCAGCCCGCTTGCGTGGAACTGCTCGATGACGAATGGCAGGAACTTGTCATCGCCCAGGCTCTGGCCCGAGAGGTTGATCGAGCAGAGCATGAGCTTCTCGCGCTCGTCGGCCTCGGACACCAGCCATCGGAACGCGTTCTCGATGACCCAGCGGTCGATCGCCGGGGTGATGCCGTAGCGCTCGGCGGCGGCGATGAAATTGTCCGGCGACACGATGCGTCCGCCCTCATCGCGCAGGCGCAGCAGCAGCTCGTAGTGCGAGCCCGGCTCGACGCGCTGCAGGGGCTGGATCTGCATGCGGAAGATCTCGAAGCGGCCCTCCTCGAGTGCCGCGTTGATGCGTGCCGCCCACTGCATCTCGCGCCGCCGGCGCATGAGCTCGATGTCGTTCTCGGCGAAGCTGTGCACGCGGTTGCGGCCGCTTTCCTTGGCCGCCGCGCAGGCGCTGTCGGCGGCGGACAGTATCGAGGCCACGTCCTCGTTGTCGGCCGTGATCGGCACGACGCCGACGCTGGCGCCCAGGCGGAACACCCGGTCCTCCCAGCTGAAGCGGAAGTTGCGCACCGCCTCGCGCAGCGCCTCGGCGGTGCGCATGGCCTCATCGAGCGAGCAGCTCTCGAGCAGGATGCCGAACTCATCCCCGCCCAGCCTGGAGAGCGTGTCGCGCCAGCGCACCTTGGACTTCAGCAGCGCGCCGACCTGCCCGAGCAGGGCATCGCCGGCGCTGTGGCCGCAGGTGTCGTTGATGATCTTGAACTGGTCGATGTCCAGATAGCACAGCGCGTAGGAGGCCTCGCGCGCCTTGGCGCTCTTCAGCGCGCGCTCCATGCGGCTCTCGAACTCGCGCCGATTCACAAGGCCGGTGAGCAGATCGTGGCTCGCGTGGTAGGAGAGCCGGCGGTTGAGCTCGCGCGACTCGCTCACGTCGTGGAACACCAGCACCCCGCCGGCAACGTGCCCGGTGCCGTCGCGGATCGGCGCTGCGGTGCTCTCCACGTACAGCTCGTTGCCATCGCGGCGGATGAGGAGCATGGGGCGCACGGATTTGATCGGCCGCACGCGACGGATCGATACCGACAGCGGGTTCTCGAGCGGCTCGCAGGTCTCCTCGTGGAAGGCGCGGAACACCTCCTCCACCGGGCGCCCCATCGCATCCTCGAGCCTCCATCCGGTCAGTTCCTCGGCGACCGGATTGATGTAGTCGATCGCGGAGTCGGCGTTGGTCGTGATGACGCCATCGCCGATCGACTGCAGCGTGATCTGGGCGCTTTCCTTCTCGCGGAAGAGCGCCTCCTCGTAGATCTTGCGCTCGGTGATATCGAGCTCGACGCCAACCAGGCGCAGCAGCCGCCCGTGGGCGTCGACCCGCGCCTGCGCCCGGCTGATGACCCAGCGCCACTCGCCGCTTCGATGCCGCATGCGATGCACGCTCTCGAACAGCGGGGTCTTGCCGGCCACGTGATCCCGGATGGCGGTCTGCACGCGCGACATGTCATCCGGATGCACGAGGTTGCGCCAGTCGGGCGAGTCGCGGATCTCGGCCTCGCCGTAGCCGAGCATCGCCTTCCAGCGCGGCGAGAAGTACACCTCGTTGTTCTCGACGTCGAAGTCCCACACGCCATCGTTGGCCGCGGCCTGCGAGAGCTGTTGCCGCTCCTCGAGCTTGGCGAGGCGCTGCTCCATGCGCAGCCGCTCGAGTCCGGTCGCAAGGCTCGTGCCGAGCAGCTTCAGGAGCAGCTGCAGGTTCACGTCCCAGGCGCCGCGCGGCAGGGCGCGCCCCAACGCGAGCAGCCCCGCCGGACGCCCGGCGATATGGAACACGACCGCAAGCAGCGAGCCGATCTGCAGCTCCGCGAAGCGACGCGCCTCGATGAGCTGGTCGCGCCGTGGCGCGGCCGTGTCGCGCAGCTCGCACAGGCGCAGGTGCTCGAGGCGGGACTGCAGCCACGGATACGTCGCGAGCGCCTCGGACTTGAGCAGCTCGGGCTGGCACGGCGCGAAGCCGCGGCGGGCGGCCTGCACTTCGCCGAACACCAGGTCCGCCCCGATGTGCACGATGAAGGCGCAGTCGCTCGCCGTGAGGTCCGCGAGCAGCTCCAGACAGCGGTGGATGCACTCGTCGGCGCTCTCGCGCTTCAAGTTCTGGAAATCGACGGCGATCTTGGTGCAGCCCACGTCGAGACCCAGCACGGGCTCGCGGGCGCGACCGCTCCAGACATCCGAGGACAGGACATCCGAAGCAGTCAATTCGGTCGATGTATCCGGCGACTCAGTCGACATCGTGCGCCGTGTCTAGCCTTACGGGATCCCGTTGCAGTGTGCCAAAGCCGGGCAGCTCCGCGCGGCGACGCCTGTCATATCTTGACGTTCCGGGGGCCACGAGCCGACTATTCAGATTCTCGCATAATGAGTGAGGAACACAAGCTAAGCTCATGTACTAGCTTGATTTAGCGCCGGCACGGGACGGACCAGAATGAGTCTAAAAGGTGCCGATCATCCCGTGCGGGCCAGCGCCTCGCGCGCGACGGCGAACAGCCGCTGGAGCTCGCGCTCCATGTCCTCCTGCAGTCCGACAAGCCCCTTGGCGTCGGTGACTTTCGGCACGTACCGCGGGGCACCGACCGCGATCGCGACCCGGGCGAACGGTACCGGGATGACGAACTTGTCCCACTTGATGAGCCAGGCGCGCGAGGCGGCGTACGCGAGCGGCACCATGGGTCGACCCGACATCTGCGCGAGCAGGATCGCGCCCGGCTTGAATTTGAAGCGCGGTCCCTTCGGGCCATCGGGCGTCACGACGGGCGAGACCTGATCGACGGTCAGCGCCTGATAGTAGTCGCGCAACGCGCGCGCCCCCGTGTGACTCGAGGAGCCGCGAATCACCTGACCTCCCAGGCGCCGCACCAGCCGCGCGCCGAGCTCCCCGTCCACCGACGGACTGATGAGCCAGCCGGCCTTGAGTCCTCGGGAGCGCTGCTGCAGCAGATACCAACCGCAGAAGAGCTGGTGCTGGTGCCAGTAGCAGGGGATGAGCGAGGGTTGCCGGGCGAGCGCCGCCGCGAGGTGCTCCTCGCCCTCGATGCGAACCACGCGGCACGTGCGCCACCACAGTCGGATGATGGCGAGCCCGAGCGGCACGGCGATGCGATACAGCAGCCGCCGCGCGAGGGTCATGCGCCGCCCCGAGCGGGTCAGCGTTCGATAGATGGTGTTCCTGAGCCCGTCGCCCGGGCCGGTATCGGTCATTGGTAGACCCTGACTCCTATGCGGCCCGGAGGCAACAGGAGAAGTCAGGGCCCCCGTTCAAACCGTGCATGCGGATTTCCCGCACACGGCTTACCAGTGATCGGTTGATCAGCAGCATTACGCGTTCCTCTGCCAGAAGGCTCGCTCCGGGTAAACGATCGTCCCGCTCAGGCGAAAAAGGCCCAACCGCTCGAAGTACTCGCGCGTCCAGCACCGCGCCTCACCGGACCGCAGATTCCGTCCCGTGCGCTTGCGGCGCAGAGCACGTAACCGGCGCACGACGAAGCTGTCGATACTGATGAACGGGTTGGCTGCGTTACCGGTGCGAAAGTAATTCCCCCAGCCCCGCAGCACAGGGTTCAGATCGGCAATGACCGTGCGGAGGTCCGCATGGCATCGTGATCGGGGGGTCAGCTCACGCACCCGCTCGCGCACCCTGCACATCGAGCGCCGAGACGGCCAGCGATGCAGGAAGTACAGCCGCTTGCGCTGTTGCTCCCATAGCCGCCCGCTCAGGCGCTTGTGCAGGTGACAGCCGAGAAAGTCAAACCCCTGCTTGCCATCGCAGAGCTCAACTCGCCGCGTCTTTTCCGGATGCAGCTCAAGTCCCAAGCGCTTCAGGATCACCCTGATACGCGCCTCGGCCTGCTCACACTGCTTCCCCGTGCGGCACATCACGACGAAGTCGTCCGCGTAACGCACCAGAGTCCCCAACGGGGCACTCTGGCGAGTCCACAACGTGTCGAGCACATGCAGGTAAATGTTCGACAGCAAGGGCGAGATCACCCCGCCCTGCGGCGTGCCCGCCACCGTTTTGTGAACGGCGCCATCTTCCATCACTCCTGCCTCAAGCCACTGCCGGACAAGCTTCAGCATCCGCCGGTCCGAGACGCGCCGAGCCACGAGTTTGAGTAACTTCTCGTGCTCGATGCTGCCGAAGTAGTCGCGGATATCGGCATCCAGTACGTGATGACCACCCTTGGCGCCGAGCTTCCTCAGCGTCTCAAGGGCCATCAATGCGCTGCGCTTGGGCCGAAAGCCGTACGAGCACGGCAGAAAATCCGCCTCGAACACCGGCTCCAGCACCAGCTTTGCCGCCATCTGCACCACCCGGTCCCGCACCGTCGGGATTCCCAGCGGTCGCCGCCGTCCATCGGCCTTCGCTATGTACCGGCGCCGAACCACCTGCGCTCGGTACTCGCCCGCTTGCAGAGAAGCGGCCAGTTCCTCCAAGAACCTCTCCACCCCGTACTGCTCGACACAGCCGATGGACTGGCGGTCCACTCCGGCGGCGCCGCGGTTTGCTCGCACTCGCCCCCACGCCTCCTGAAGAACGTCACTTCTCCAGATGTGGTCATACAGGGCGTGAAAACGCCTACCCGGTGCCCGCTTGGCTGCGATCCACAGCTGGCGTTGCAGGCCTCGCACTTTTGCACGTGGTGATACACCGCTGGGGTCGTTAGGTCCGGTCCTGCCGGCCATTCCCTCGCGCGTTCCCGCTCCACCTGCTCGATCACCGCAGGGACCCTTCCCTCCAGCCGCGTTGTTCGTCACGGCCTTCGTCTCCGTGGTACTCGCCACGGCGTTCGGTACTTCGATCCCCTCGGACTCCCGCTGCACGGCGCCTGATTTCGCCTTCGGCTTATTCAGACCACCTCGCCCCGACAAGGACTGTGCAGACGGGCCTCTCGTGTTCCGCGCTTCCCCTTGCACACGTGCTGTGCCCCATACCCCGCCGGAGCCAGTCACAGGCTTCGGTATCCCTGTGCCCAGTGTTGCCTTCGCCGGGACATGATCGGCTCGGCCTCCGGGTTGTAAATCTGTCGAGGCTGCAGGCTTCACTTTAGGTTGCGGCCCGTGTGTTCGCTTCCTGCTGAAGTGACTTGCATCACTGGCAGGCTTTTGACGCCCCGCTCGCGCAGGAGGCTCTACCCTCATGCCTGGGGCCTGCTACCCGGCGCACCGATGCTTACCGGGGTGGGACTTGCACCCACTGAGAAAGCGCAGCGAGTGACAGACACAGCCGCGAAGATCACACCGACCGCGTTCGCCACGTCACGACGCACCATGTGTGCGATCTTATCGCCGACCTAACCCCCGTGCAGCCA
>Ga0335081_10002055_pt1 | contig 31776 bp, 33 predicted proteins | sample Lox_Sample_35_FD_206713 | JGI IMG/M metagenome (GOLD analysis project Ga0335081, IMG submission 206713) | Soil microbial communities from Loxahatchee National Wildlife Refuge, Florida, United States - Lox_Sample_3.5 | ecosystem: Environmental > Terrestrial > Soil > Wetlands | place: USA...
TCTGGCCAAGAACGTGAAGTGATCAGGAGCAGTGGTCGGGTCATCGGAATCTGAATCATCTGATCACTGACGTCCGACTACTGAACTCCCGTCAGAACCACCGCTCCTGCACCTGGATGGTGTCGCCCGGCTGCACCTGCGCGGTGGTCGGCGTCTTGAAGCGATAGGGCTGGCCGCCGTAATTGCGGGTGATGACGACGTATTGCTTGTAGCCGCGCGGCGTGAAGCCGCCGGCGATCGCCACCGCCGTCTCCACCGTCATGTTGGCGACGTATGGATATTGGCCCGGCTGCGTCACTTCGCCGAGGATGAAGAACGGCCGATAGGCTTCGACCTCGACCGCGACATGCGGGTCGCGCACATAGCCCTGGCGCAACAGGTCGGCGATGCGGCTTGAGAGCTGATCGGTGGTCAGGCCGCGCGCCTCGACCGAGCCGATCAGCGGCATGGCGATGTCGCCGCTGGCGTCGACCACATAGGAATTGGTGAGCCCGTCCTGGCCGAACACCACGACGCGCAGCCGGTCGCCGGAATCGAGCCTGTAGGCGGCTTGCTGCAGGGCTGCATAAGTGGCGGGCGCGGCCGGCGGAGTGGCATAAGCGGGCGCAGCAGGAGCGGCGTAAGCCGGCGCGGCGGCGGCGTAAACGGGTCTCGTTGGAGCAGGGTAGGCGGGCGCCGGCGCCGTGTAAGGCTGGCCGGTGATCGCGGCATAGGTTGGACTGGCCGCTGCCGGCGCGACCGGTGCTGCATAAGCCGGTGCGGCCGCGGCGTAAGCGGGCCCGGCGCGATACGGCGTGGTGGCGGCATAAGCCGCCGGCGTCGCGCCATAGGCATTCGGCCCAGCGCCATAGACCACATTGTCGATGCCATAGGGCGCCGGCGTGGACGCCATCTGCACCCGCATCACCGGCTGCCGCGCGCATCCACCCACCGCAATTGCCAGGGCTAACAACACCAGAAGAGGGCGGGCGACCCGCATCGGCACAATCCGACCTCGCTTCGAGCCAAATCGAGGTCCGATTAACGCCAGTTATGGTTAACAAACCCTCACCGCGCCGGGTTTGGCAGCGGACGGAAAGCGCCTATTCGGGCTTGCCGTGACGGCGGGCGGTCAGCCAGTCGGCAATAGCCAATAGCAGCATGACGATCGCGAAGGTCACCGGGAAGCCGAGCACCCAGATCAGCTTCGACGTGTCCGGTTCTTTTTCCAGGTCGAAATACCAGGCCAGCGCATCGACCGCGGCGATGCCGACGATGGAGCCGAGGAGTTTCTGCTTGAGCGCGCCGAAATCGACCTGGGTGAGGCCGTCCGGCCAGTCCGGATGCGCGGCGGCGTCGATGCGGCGGATGAAATTCTCGTAGCTCGAGAAGATCACGATGATGACGAGATTGGCGGTGAGCGCCAGATCGACCAGATTGAGCACGTTGGTGACGAGGTCGTGCCAGGTCATGCCCGGCAGCTGCAGGGTAAGCGCGAATAGATCGCCGAAGAAACGCCAGATCAGCAGCAGCAGGCTGACCAATAGTCCGAGCAGGAACGGCGCCAACAGCCAGCGGCTGAAAAACACCGCGGCCTGGATATAGCGTCCGTCGGGCCAGCGCATGAAAGAAAACTCCCGCGGTCTGGCCCGTCACCCTGAGGTGCGAGCGTTAGCGAGCCTCGAAGGGCGACGGCCCGGGCCGCATCCTTCGAGGGCCGCTTCGCGGCCACCTCAGGATGACGGAGAGAACGCGCTAATGTGCCGTTAGAAGGAGCACTTGGTCAATTCGCTCACGCCGCGACGCCCGTGCCGATCGGGCAGCTCACGCCGGTGCCGCCGAGGCCGCAATAGCCGTGCGGGTTCTTGGCGAGATATTGCTGGTGGTAGTCCTCGGCGAAATAGAACGGCGGCGCGTCGAGAATCTCGGTGGTGATCGGGCCCATGTGCCGCGCCGCGAGCGCCTTGGCATAGGCCGCCTTCGAGGCCTCGGCGGCGGCGCGCTGCGCCGGCGAGAACACATAGATGCCGGAGCGGTACTGGGTGCCGACGTCGTTGCCCTGGCGCATGCCTTGCGTCGGATCGTGGCTCTCCCAGAAGGTCTTGAGCAGCTGCTCGTAGGAGATTTTCTTCGGGTCGTAGACCACCAGCACGACTTCGTTGTGTCCGGTGCGGCCGGAGCAGACTTCCTCGTAGCTCGGGTTCGGCGTCGCCCCGCCGGCATAGCCCACCGCGGTCACGTAAATGCCGTTGCCGAGCTCCCAGAATTTGCGCTCGGCGCCCCAGAAGCAGCCGAGCCCGAATATCGCCATCTCCAAGCCCTCGGGGTAGGGGCCCTTGAGCGCGCGGCCGTTGACGAAATGCCGCTCCGCGGTCGGGATCGGGTTTGAGCGCCCCGGCAGGGCCTCGGCGGCGGTCGGCATTTCGAGCTTCTTGCGGAGTGAAAACATGACGGGCTCCCAATCGGATACAGGCGAAGTCGAGCCAAATATAATCCGGCCGGCGGCGCGCTGCACCGGCCGCGGCGATCACGTTGCAGGCATCGTCCCGGCTTTCGCCCGCCGTTTTTGCCCCTTATTGTGCGGCCAGATTCGGCATGATCAGTTCACGCCGGTGGGAGGCCTTGATGTTTCGCATGTTTGCACGCGCCGGCGTGATCGCCGCCGTCTCAGCCTTGTTGACCTTGGCGGGGGCGGCCGTCGTTCCGGCTTTGGCGCAGCAGCAGCCGGTGCCGACCGGGGCGACGCCGCCTTATGGCCCGCCGATCACGCTCGACCAGGCCAAGCGCGTGATGGCCGCCGCCGAGCTCGAAGCCGCCAAGAATTCCTGGCAGGTCGGCATCACCATTCTCGATTCGGGCGGCAACATGGTGATGTTCCACAAGGTCGACAACGCGCAGCTCTCCGCCATTTCCACATCCGAAGGCAAGGCGCGCACCGCGCTCGAATTCAAGCTGCCGTCGAAAGCGCTCGACGACGCCATCGCCAATGGCGGCGCCGGTATGCGGCTGTTGGCGCTCAAGGACATCACCCCGCTGCAGGGCGGCGTGCTGGTCGAGGTCGACGGCAAGATCATCGGCGCGGTCGGCGTCTCCGGCGCGCTGTCGGCGCAGGACGAGCAGGTCGCCAAAGCCGGCGCCGCCGCGCTGGCCAAGCCGGGATTGTAACCCGCCTCGCCCCGCCGCGCGGGGAGAGGTCGCCCTCTCCCACCAGGGGAGAGGGGGGATTAAATTGCGGCCATGGCGGACAAGAAACGCAGTGCTTCGCAATCGGACACGCCGGCGGCGTCCGGCGACGACCAAATCCTCGCCAGCAATTTGACGCTGCACGAATTATTCCAGAAGCAGACCGCGGCGATGCTGGAGCGCGCCGACCTCTCCGACGAGCAGAAGCAGACAATCCTCATCGGCATGAGCTGCCCCTGCTGCGGGGCGGGCGGCTTTTCGTTTACGGCGAAGTTGAAGAATACCAAGGGGTGATTGCGGTTGCCAGCCAATGCACCATTAGGAGAAGTATTTTCTATACAGCTCGTCCCCCATGCGTCCGTATTGACTTGAGTGATACTCGCCGAACTTGAAGCTTTGGAGATCTTCAAGTTTTCTCCTATAAAATTGGAACTTATGCACGCTTCCATGCTCAATTATTTTACGCAGGCAGACGATAAATCCGTTGATATTCGTAGTCGTCAGTATACCCTTCGCCTTTTTATCCGGTGTCCACTTTTCTGCGGGCAAAACAGCCTTGATAGCCGCCATGAACAAATTAATCTCTCCAACGCAATATTCAACGTAGTGATTACGGAGAACACCACGAAGGCCTCAGATTAACATTTGGAATGTCCCACGTGATTTCCTCTCGAAATTGATGCTCGGCATAAAATTCCCAGAAATCGCTCGGATTCTTACCGAGAGGATTGCCGCTCGGGAGGCCGGAGCCGTTTTTCTTGGTCCTGGCGTGACGCTTTCCGGGGTACAGTTGAGCGATTCGAATTGGGTCAAGATTAAACTTGTATCGGTCGCTTTTTGTGAACCAGAGCATCGTCTCATAACGACCCGACAGCCGCGTCATGGAATTTAGCCCGAAATTAAATTTCCAGATTATTCGATTGCGAAGCTTCAGTCCCCTCGCTTTAAAAAGATGATAACCTCATCCGTCCTTCGCTTAAATTTCGTGACCACCTGGTCCCTCGCTCTGTATTGGCTGCTGCCGGGAATGCGCACCAAATTGGAACGAACTAAGTTCGAAGGGTCACCGTCTTTAAATGAAATCTTTTCGCCTTTGTCTGCGTCTAGGATCAGACGAGCTACCGAGATATTGCGATTGTTGTTCCGGACCCAAACTTGTTCCTGGCTCCATCGCCACGGCAATCCAACTCCAAGGTGTTCAAGCTCTCGATAATCCGTTTCGTCCAGTTTCACGTTGCGGCATGAATTTGCCAGCGGCACGACGACTATTTTTCGGTTGTCCTCGAGGCTATGGACTATTTCGTGAATGCTCATATCAGCGACTCCTAGTATCGGGCGCAGTCGGACTTGGCTGCCTTTTAGGCCTGCCCCTGCCACGCTTTACTATTCGCTGAATGTAAGCCAGGTCTGCCGTGGCGCCTGGGTGCTCGGCCAAATACCTGTCCACTCGAGCTTTCAGATTTTCCAAACTTGAGTACTTGCCTGCGAGCATTGCCGGTAGGTCACAGCCGCTACGCGGCGTAATTTCGTACAGGGAGTAGGAGGAATCTAGTTCAAGGGAAAAGCCTCGGTAATTGATTGGCCGGCCGGTTGTGGGCCGGTCGCGCGTGCTTGCAATATCGTTTTGGTGTGATTCGTTAGCGTGCAATATTATTTCTCTCAGTTAGTTCTCATCTTTTGATGATGAAATGCCATTAAGTAGAATATTGTATCATATTAAACTATAGATTGCAAGATAAAATGCAACATCTAAGGCGATTTTGCAGCACCATTAGAGGCTCCGCATTTGGTGGGAATTCTTGAATGCGAAAAGCTTTAGACTGGCTGATCTTCGGTGTGTGGATAGTCTCACTGGGCGGAATCGAATGGGCGCGACACACTGATCTTTGGCTCGTCGCCGACGTTCTTGCGGGTGTGATGACAGTCTTGGCGATCGGCGCCGTCATACGAGACCTTCCCTAAGAAAGATGATCTCAACGACTTGGGAAGGTAACGGCGAATCGATGTAAGCTAAAATCGCAAACGATTAAAGAACATAGATATCGTCGAGACAACGGAGGGGCAACTTCTGTGCAACCGTCAGACGAGGACCATTTTTCTATAGTTTGTTTGAGATGCCCCAGCGCACGCTTATCAACGTGCCGTTCAACAGATTCTACGGGCGACTTTGGCCGCATGCCAATAACGATGGTCCTCGTCTTCGTAGGCCCAGGTATTCTTGCCATCTTCAGTCCGGCGAATGCCTTAGGACAATATGCGGGTGTTTCAACTATGCCGTCGCCGAAACGCCTTAGCCTAGCGATAACTGCGCCGCGCTCGTAGACGCAAACATACTTGACAACCAAGCAATTAAGCGATTCGGAGTCCGCATTCAACGCCGCAGGTCACTGATGGTGTGTTCTAAGTTCGTTAGCGCTCAGGCTCGCGACCCCCCGCCACACATGAACCCGAAGTAACGAAACGCCGCGCCCGCGCGCCGCGTTTCCGCTACGGGGCGATCATCCCGCAAGGAGGAGATCGCCAATGAAACCACACACCGCAATCGCCGCCCCCGCGGCGCTGCTGTTCGGCCTTTTGCTGCTCGCGATGCCTGCGTCGGCGGCGCTGTTTTCGTCGTCGCATGCCAAGCCCAGCGACAGCCTGACGCTGCCCAGCGCGCAGCAGAAGACGGCGTGGAGCGACTTGAAAAGCAAGCCCAACTCGAACGCGCCCTCGAGCTTCCAGCCGTCGACCAGTTCGGCGCTGCCGAGCACGGTGACGGTCCATGCCGTCCCGGCCAAGACCGCGACCGACGTTCCCGCCCAGCGGCCTTATGACTACGTCAAGGCCGACGGCAAGCTTTTGATCGTCAATCCGCGCGACATGATGATCGCCGAGGTGATCGGCGGGTAACGCACTTCCCTCCCGCCGGCGCGCTTGCGAGCGGGGGAGGGGTTTTTTGAGCCGGCCGGCGCCGCCGCGCTATTCCGCGGCTTCCGCCTGCTCGTTGACCATGGAATCGGCGAGTTCGGTGAGCGACTCGTCGGTCTCCTTCTCTTCGGTCAGCGTCTCGTCGAGCAGGCTCGCGGCTTCGTCCAGCCCCATCTGCTCGGCCCAGCGCTTCAAGGTTCCATAGCGGGCGATCTCGTAATGCTCGACCGCCTGCGCGGCGGAGACGAGACCCGCATCGAGCGCCGGCGCGCCCTTGAACTCCTTGATGATTTCGGAACCTTCCTCGATGATGCCCTCGATCGCCTCGCATTTCTTGCCGCGCGGCGCGGCGTCGATCATGCGAAACACTTTTTCCAGCCGCGACACCTGATCTTCGGTTTGCTTGAGGTGCTTTTCGAAGGCGTCCTTCAGTTCCTCGGATTGCGCGGCCTTCGCCATTTTGGGCAGGGCTTTGAGGATTTTGTTTTCGGCGTAGTAGATGTCTTTGAGCGTGTCCTCGAACAGATCGTCGAGCGTCTTTTCTTTCGCAGCCATCACGGGCTCCCTTGGTCGGTTTGAACTAGCGTTTGCGTTGATGTGGCTCAACTCGACCCCGATGGCTTGGTTCCTCATGCGGCCTGCCCGAGTCTCGCGCCTGTCGTCTGCGGCGATGCCGATTGAACCGGACGCCGTTTTTCCACGTCGAAGAAGTCGGCGGACCGCGCCGCGCTCTTGCGGCGAGCGCCGGCTTTGGTTCCACTGAGAGGAGAAGCGGGGCGGGGCGAATGAGCCACTCACTATCCTGGTTTCGCGTAACCGCGGCGGGCGCCGGCGTTGCCATAGTGGCTTGCCTGGCCGGCGTCCTTGGCGGCACGGCTGCGGCGGCAGCCCCACAGCCGATCCCCGGCAAGCAAGTGCATTTCCCGGAAGGCACCTGGAGCGCGGTGCCGCAGGCCGGCCCGGACGGCAAGGTGCGGCAATGCGTGATGGTGGCGATGCGCCCGCGCGCGAGCAGGACCGGCCCCATCGACACCCGCTTGAGCGTCGACATCAGCGCCGGCTCGGGCTTGGTCTTTGCCATGCTCGACGACAAATTGCCGGGGCAGGACATCCTCGACGAGCAGGCCGAGATTATCGTCGACGCCAAATCGTTTCCGGCCGTCGCCTTCACCGTCGCGGGATCGAACAGCCTTGCCTTTCATCCGGGCGATGCGGCCGGCGTGCTGGCGGCGCTCGCCAAGGCCGCCTCGCTGACCTTGCGCTCGGGCGGCGCCGGCATCGATACCGCGCCGATCGCGTTCGACCTGCCGGGCGACGCGCTTAACTGGCTCGTGCAATGCGGCAGGAAATTTCACATCGCCGTCGATAAGCCGAGCGATCCGAACGCCCCGCCGATGCCGGCGGCGCGGCCGCGATCGCCGGAGATCGCGCCCGCCGTCGCCACGCCGGCGGGGCCGCCCGGCATCGAGATCAAATGGAAGATCGCCGGCTGGGACGCCTCGGAGCTGCGCGGCGATGACGGCAAAATCCTCGCCTGCATGATCCGCCAGCATTACTCGGAGCCGCAGGGCTCCGGTCCGGCCGTCAAATTGCATGTCATCGGCACGTTCCTGGTCGTCAGCCGCAGCAAGGGCCTGACCATGCTGCTGAAGGACTCCAACATCGATGTGCCCGGCGAGACGCCCGTCCAGTCGACCTTCACGATCGGTGGCAAGCCGTTTTCCGGTTACGAGGCGCACGCGCTCGGCAGCGACGAGATCGGCATTTTCCCCGAGCACGGCCTGGCGCTCGGGGCGACGCTTGGCGACGGCATCGAGGTCGATTTCAATGCGCCGAAGGTCGAACGGATGGAATTCTCAATTCCTGCCGGCGTGGTGCCGTGGCTGCGCGCCTGCGCGCGGCGCAACGATTTCGGCTTCGAGCCGTCGCGATCGAATTAGCGCGGCTGTCTGCAGCATGTCCCGCAAAAAGCCTGCCCTGGGACTTGATCCGTGGGTGGAGACCGGCTTTGCGAAAAGGACATGCTCAAACCTCTAGTGCTTCTTGCCGTATAAGCTCGCATACGACGTGCCGGATTTGGACGGCGACGGGGCCTCGGAGGCTTTTGCCTTGTTCTTGTCCTGCTTCGGCTTCTTCTTTTCCTTGTTGCTGCGCATCTGACCTTTCGCCATGGCGGCCTCCGGGTTTGCGGTTAAGTGATTCGCCAGCGTGCGGCGCACTTTAGCCGATTATCGCCCGCGCGGCTTGAAACCGCCGCGCATGCCGGGGCGGCCCAGCGTCGAACGCGGGCCGGCGCCGTCACGCTTGCCGGGGATCGATTCTACGCCGGGCCCCATCTCGTCGAGCTTGGGTTTGCGCGGCGCGGCCCGTCCTCCCGGACGGCGCGGCGCCACCTCGTGATAAAGCGCGATGCCCATTTCATCGAGTGCGGGTTTGTGGATTTTGCCGGCGCCTTCGCGCTGCGGGCCACGGCGCGCTGCGCCGCGCACGCCGGGGGCGGGCAGGAGCTTTGCCGTCGGGTCGTCGATCACCGCCAGCTCGGTTGTGCGCAGCCGCTTGATCTCGTCGCGCAGCCGCGCGGCTTCTTCGAAGTCGAGATCGGCGGCGGCGGCGCGCATGCGCGTTTCGAGATCCGCGATCACCGCCTGGAAATTATGGCCGATGGTGGCAACCTCCTCAAATTCGCCTTCGCTGCCGGCGCCGGTCGCGACCAGCACATGGTCGCGCTCATAGACGCTGTTGAGGATGTCGCCGATGCCTTTGCGCACGCTCTCGGGCGTGATGCCGTTCTCGGCGTTGTAGGCTTCCTGCTTCTCGCGCCGGCGGCTGGTTTCCGCCATGGCGCGTTCCATCGAGCCGGTCACCTGGTCGGCGTAAAGGATCACGCGGCCGTCGATGTTGCGCGCGGCGCGGCCGATGGTCTGCACGAGTGAAGTTTCGCTGCGCAGGAAACCTTCCTTGTCGGCGTCGAGGATGGCGACCAGCGCGCATTCGGGAATGTCAAGGCCCTCGCGCAGCAGGTTGATGCCGACCAGCGCGTCGAAGGCGCCCAGGCGGAGATCGCGGATGATCTCGATGCGCTCGATGGTGTCGATGTCGGAATGCATGTAGCGGACGCGGATGCCCTGCTCGTGCAGATATTCGGTCAAATCCTCCGCCATGCGCTTGGTCAGCACCGTGACCAGCGCGCGGTAGCCGGCCTGCGCCACCTGCCGCACTTCGCCGACAAGATCGTCGACCTGGGTGCGCGCCGGCCGCACGTCGACCGGCGGATCGATCAGCCCGGTCGGCCGGATCACCTGCTCGGTGAACACGCCGCCGGATTCGTTGAGCTCCCAGGGGCCGGGCGTCGCCGACACGGCCATGGTCTGCGGCCGCATCGCGTCCCATTCCTCGAAGCGCAGCGGCCGGTTGTCCATGCAGGACGGCAGGCGGAAGCCGTATTCGGCAAGCGTCGCCTTCCTTCGGAAGTCGCCGCGATACATGCCGCCGAGCTGCGGCACGGTGACGTGGCTCTCGTCGACGAACACCAGCGCATTGTCGGGCACATATTCGAACAGGGTCGGCGGCGGCTCGCCGGGCTTCCTCCCGGTCAAATAGCGCGAATAGTTCTCGATGCCGGCGCAGGCGCCGGTCGCCTCCATCATTTCCAGATCGTACAGCGTGCGCTGCTCAAGCCGCTGCGCTTCGAGCAGGCGGCCTGCGGCATTGAGCTGCTCCAGCCGCTGTCGCAGTTCGAGCTTGATGCCGGAGATCGCCTGCAGCAGCGTCGGCCGCGGCGTCACGTAGTGCGAATTGGCGTAGATTTTGACGAATTCCAGCTCGTCGGTCTTCTGTCCGGTGAGCGGATCGAATTCGTGGATCGATTCCACTTCGTCGCCGAACAACGACACCCGCCAGGCGCGATCTTCGTAGTGCGCCGGAAAGATCTCGATCGCGTCGCCGCGCACCCGGAACGAACCGCGATAAAAATCGCCGGCCGAGCGCTTGTATTGCAGCGCCACCAGGTCGGCGAGCAATTGACGCTGGTTAAGCTTCTCACCATGCTTGATGGTGAAAGTCATCGCCGAATAGGTCTCGACCGAGCCGATACCGTAGATGCACGACACCGAGGCGACGATGATGACGTCGTCGCGCTCGAGGAGCGCCCGCGTCGCGGCGTGGCGCATGCGGTCGATCTGCTCGTTGATCGAGGAATCCTTCTCGATATAGGTGTCGGTGCGCGGGATATAGGCTTCCGGCTGGTAGTAGTCGTAATAGCTGACGAAATATTCCACCGCGTTGTCGGGAAAGAAATTCCTGAACTCGCCGTAGAGCTGCGCGGCCAGCGTCTTGTTCGGCGCCAGGATCAGCGCCGGGCGCTGCGTCTGCTCGATCACCTTGGCCATGGTGAAGGTCTTGCCCGAGCCGGTGACGCCGAGCAGCACCTGGGTGCGGTCGTTGCGCCGCACGCCCTCGACCAGTTCCCTGATCGCCTGCGGCTGGTCGCCCTTGGGGTCGAAATCGGATTTGATGACGAGCGTGCGGCCGCCTTCGGATTTGTCCGGACGCGGCGGGCGGTGCGGCGTCCACAACGGCTGCTCGCGGAATTCGTCGCGACCCTCGCGCAACAAGCGATCGAGCGATTGCTGGCTCGCCGCGCTGCCGAACGCGCCGCCTTCGGGCATCGGCCGCGCCACGCGCCTCTTGGCATTTTCCTCGCCGTATCTGATGACGCCGCCCGGGGCGTCGCTGCCGTCCTCCTGCCCGTCGATGCCGAGTGCCTTGGCCAGATCGGGATCGAGTTCCCCGGGCCCGATCGGGCTTTTGCCGACATAGCTCTGCTGCGGCGCTTCGCCAAAGCCGCGCGCCACCGAGGCGCGGGCGCGATGCGCATTGGCGAAATCGGCGCGGCGGTCCCACGAATTATCCGGCGGCGGCTGCAGGCCGGTCTGCGAGCCCAGTCCGGCGGTGCCCTGGCCGATCCCCGGATTGAGCAGATCCGCCAGCGAATCGTCGAGCGCCGGCGCCTCCGGCCGCGCTGCCTTGGCGCGAGTCGGTTTGGCTGGGTCCTTTTTCGAATGTTTTGCCGGGTCGCGCTGCTTCGGCGCCATGGCGACAATATGGGGCGAGTCCCGGGAGGAGGAAAGCCGGCTTTACTCGAACTTGATGCCGGCGCGCTTGATGACGTCGCCCCATTTCTTGGAATCCGACGCGATCAGCGCGGAAAATTCCTCGGGCGTGCCGCCGGCCGGCGCGTCGCCGATGCGGGCGTAGAACGCCGTCATCGCCGGCGAGCGGATCGCCGCATTGATCGCCGTATTGAGCTTCTCGACGATTGGTCTCGGCACGCCGGCCGGCGCGATGACGCCGCTCCAGGTCGGCGCCGAATAGCCGGGCACGCCGGCCTCGGCGACGGTCGGCAGATCGGGAAACGCCGGCGAGCGGTGATCGCCGGTCACCGCCAGCGCCCGAACGGCGCCGGAGCGCGCGAACGGCGCGATCGAGTTGAGGCTCTCGAACATCACCTGCACGCGCCCGGCGATGAGATCGTTGATCGCCGGCGCGCCGCCTTTATACGGCACGTGCACGATGTCGGTGCCGGTCATGAATTTGAACAGCTCGCCGCCGACATGGCCGGGCGAGCCGTTGCTCGACGAGGCATTGGAAAGCTTGCCCGGATTCTGCTTGGCATAGGCGATCAGTTCCTTGACCGAATGGAACGGCGTCTTCGGCGACACCGCAAGCAGCAGCTGTCCGCGCGATACCAGCGCGATCGGGGCAAAATCGCGGGCGATGTCGTAGGGCAGGTTCTGGACCAGATGCGGACTGATGGCGAGCGCGCCGATCGGCCCCATGCACAGCGTGTAGCCGTCGGGCGCCGACTTGGCGGTGAGGTCAAGGCCGATCGTCAACGCGCCGCCCGGCCGGTCGTCGACCACGATCTGTTGGCCGAGTTCGGTCGACATCGCCGCGGCGAGCACGCGCGCCACCGTGTCGGTCGCGCTGCCGGCGGCTTGCGGCACGATCAGATGGATCGGCCGCTCGGGATATTGCGCATGCGCGTCAGCCGCAAACAGGAGGACGAATAGACCGACGGCGATGAGCAGGCGGCGCATTGTCGTTTCTCTCCCTCGCCATGCCCGGCGTTATGCCGGGCAGCCACGTCTGGTGCGGCGTCGATGTTAAAATCGTGGATGACGGTGAACTAGAATCCCTTCACCGCCTGCGTTACATGCTCGACTTCGGGCGGCGAGGCGAAGCAGTGGCCGACCAGCTTGCGCCATTCCTGAAAGTCCGCCGAGCTGCGAAAATCATCGGTGTGGTTCTCCACGGTGGCCCAGCCGACAAACAGGCGGTAGCGCGCGGGCTTCTCGATCGAGCGGCGCAGCTCCATGCTGGTGCAGCCCTTGGCGCGCTGGAACAGCGGCACGGCCTTTTTTACGCCGGCTTCGAATTCGGCTTCCATGCCGGGCTTGACGTCGATCTGGGCGATTTCGGTGACCATGGTTGCTCCCTGCAATGAGCAAGAAGCCTAGCACGATCACAGGCACATTAAATCAGCCCAACGGCGCGCCGAAGAGGCGGAACAGAAGCGGCCCCGCGATCAGAAAGGCCAGCAGTCCGTTGCGCCAGCGCGGCGCCGGCAGCGCGGCAAGGAGCGACAGGCAGGCCAGCGGCACGATGGCGATCAGCGGCAGGTAGTAGCGCGGATAGGCGTCCATCAGCCATCCGGTCGCAACGTAGCGGTCGTAACTATAGATGACGTGAACGGCGAAGGTGACGCAAATCGACAGCGCACCGGCAATCACGACGACGTCGAGCACGCGCTCCTGCCGCCGCCACAAGCGGTGCAGCGAAAGAACAAGTCCGGCCAGCGCGCAGCCGAGCGCCTCCACCGGGATGACCAGCGCGGCGTAGTTCAGATCGCTGCGCGCGGTAAGCGTCGGCATCCAGTCGGCAACGAAGGCGCCGACGAAATAGACGAGATAACGGGGGAACGATTGCCGCGGCAGGTCGGCCCAGCCGGCGGCGCGCGCGCCATCGGTGAGCAGCGCGATCTGCGCCGGGGTCTCCGGTGTAGGGCTGCCGTAGCGAAGAACGTATGCGGCATACGGCGCCGCGGCGAGCGCAAAGACCAGACCCACGGCGATGATGCAGCCCCACGTGCGCGTCCACGGCAACTGCCGGCGCCAATACATGTAAGCGACCACGGCGGCGACCAGTCCGGCGCTCAGCAATAGCCCGGTCAACTTGGCCCAGCCGGCGACAACGACGCCGGCCAGCGCCAGCGCCAAAAAACTTTCGCGGCCGGTGGTCAGCAACTGCCAGACGCCGAGCAGAGCAAGCGCGCCGCCGCAGAATGCGAGATTGTCGTTATTCACGGCGCCGGCGAGCGGCACCAGAACAGGGGTGCAGCCGAGCGGGACGGCATAAGCGTAAAACTCGAGCCGCAGCCAGCGCGCGGCAAGGCCGATGCCGAGCAAGGCGGCGAAGCCGATGGCCGCGATGGCGATGTCGATCAGGCGATAGGTGAACAGAGCGCGCGGGTCGCCCTCGAGCTGCGGACCAAGCTGCGCCAGCAACGCGTAGAACATCGGCGGATGATTGAGATAATTGGCCGTGCCGGTGAATTGAAAGCTGTGCGGGTCGAGGAGGCGCAGCGTGGGCAGCGCTGGCGCCATGTCGCGGTCGTGCTGGATTTGCGCGACGTAGGAGACGTGCGCCACTTCGTCGAAGCCCTGGGTGATGTCCTTGCGCGCCGCGCTCACGACCGCGGCAAGAACGAACAGGCCGAGGATCACCGCGGCGACAAGCCCGTTGCCGGGCGCACGTGCCGCCACGGCGCCCGACTGGACATATGTACCGGTGCTCGCCACGAGGCGGAGACATGCGCCCGGAGGGGTTAAATAATCGCTAGGCAATGGGTAAAGTGCCGGTTCCCGTTACCCAGGAAGGCAAAGGTTTCTCATGATCGACGTGCATTATTGGACCACCCCGAACGGCCACAAAGTCACGATTTTTCTCGAAGAGGCCGGACTTGAGTACAAAATCATTCCGGTCAATATCGGCAAAGGCGAGCAGTTCAAGGCGGAGTTTCTGGCGGTCTCCCCGAACAACCGCATCCCCGGCATCGTCGATCATAAGCCGGCCGACGGCGGCAAGCCGCTTTCGGTGTTCGAGTCCGGCGCCATCCTGCTCTACCTTGCCGACAAGACCGGCAAGTTCATCGCCAAGGACCTGCGCGGCCGCACCGCGGCGCTGGAATGGCTGTTCTGGCAGATGGGCGGGCTCGGCCCGATGTCGGGCCAGAACAATCACTTCAACCATTACGCGGCGGAGAAGATCCAGTATGCGATGGATCGCTACCGCAACGAGGTCAACCGACTCTACGGCGTGATGAACAAACGGCTCGCCGACCATCCGTATCTTGCGGGCGACTATTCGATCGCGGACATGGCCTGCTATCCCTGGGTCGTGCCATGGGAGCGCCAGGGCCAGAACATCGCCGATTTCCCGCATCTCAAGCGCTGGTTCGAGGCGATCAAAGCGCGGCCGGCCGTGGTCAAAGCCTACGAATGGACGCCGAAGATCAATCCCAACCAGGGCGGCATCCGTACCGCGGAAGAACGCGCGATCTTGTTTGGTCAGACGGCGCAATCCATTGCCGCCGCGGCCGCGAAGGCCTGATCATTTTCGCGTTACTGGAATCCCCGCCGCGCCTGCGCGGTGGGGATTTTCTCATTGGGGAGGCGGACGCATTCTATGCGGGTGCGAAAAAATACCCGATGGTCACGTCCATTCCGGTAGGCAAAGCTTTGCAGCCGGAGGCTAGCTTGGCGGAATTTTGGCTGGCGCCTTTTCCTCTGCCTAATTCTGTCGCACGATGACCTTGGTGCCGACCGGCACGCGGGCGTAAAGATCCTCGACGTCGTCATTGACCAGACGGAAGCAGCCGGAGGACACCGCCTGTCCGATCGTCTCCGGCGCATTGGTGCCGTGGATGCGGTAAACGGTGTTGCCGAGATACATGGCGCGGGCGCCGAGCGGATTGCCGGGGCCGCCGGCCATGAAGCGCGGCAGATACGGCTGGCGCTCGATCATTTCCGGCGGCGGCCGCCAATCGGGCCACTCCGATTTCTTGGTGATCCGCAACAGTCCCTGCCAGGTGAAACCGTCGCGGCCGACGCCGATGCCGTAGCGGATGGCATGCGTCGAATCCTGGATCAGATAAAGATGCCGCTCCTGGGTGTCGATGATGATGGTGCCAGACGGCTCCAGCGAACGATAGAACACCAGCTGCTTTTTGAATTCTTCCGGCAGATTGGCGTCGGAATTGCCGTGATCGACGCCCGGATCGACGTCCGGCGCCGTCACCGGATACTGAAACACCGGCGGCTGGGCCTGGCCGAACAATTGCTGCGCCGGCAGCGGCGCCGAAGATGCGCACAGGATCGCGACGCCGATCCCGGCCGCCAAACCCCGCCAATGGCCTGTCCGTCCCACCCTCGTCATCGTGGCATTGTCATCCCGGCGGCGCGCTGGTTCAAGGGCCGGATTGAGGCGTTCGCGCTCTGAGGCGGCACAGCATTATTGCGAGACACCGCCGACATAACCGGCAATCTTCCAGCCCCCGGCATCCTTCGTATAGCACATCTCGTCGCCGCCGAGCGGCGACAGCGCCTGGGCATCGATATAGCCGGTTTTGCCGGACGGTGTCGCTACGTGCAGCAGAAACGGTTGATCAGGATTGGTCGGCTGGCTCGAATCCGGCAGCACCCGGATCAGGATCATGCCGAGCTTCTCGATGACCGGCGAACTCGACTGCGCGGCGGCATGGACGTCAACGCCGCCGTTGGTCGGATAGCCCCACTCCGATGGATCGGTGCCCGTCGCCTCGCCGAGCACCTGGAAGGCCTTGGCGTCGATGCCCGGCGCGGCCGGTGCGCAGACGACGCCTTTCTGCTCGGGCAATTCGGCCGCCGTCGGCTCATTGGCATAGCCGTTGATCACGTCCCAGCCCGATCCGTCCTTGGCGTCGAGATTGATCGCTTTGGCGAGATTGTCGATGCCGGACTTGCGCTTGTCGGCGAGATCGCGGTCCTGCACCCAGAAAAAGTTCTGCGCCACGATCATATGGGCGAGCGCGGCGCGGTCTTTTTTGGCAGCCACGTCCGCGAGCTGCTTGCGGAAGGCGACAAAGCCCGGGTCGTTGTATGCGGCCGGCGGTTTCACCACGACCGGCTGATACGGCTTGATCGGCGGCGGTGGCGGCGGCTTCAGCCCGCCGCCGGGCAGGTTCAGGCCCTGCTGCGCGACGACGGGCGAAGCCAGCGCCACGATCACGAGGACGGCAAGGCTCAACCCGGCAGCAAAAAGCGGAGGGCGCATCGCAAGAATCTCCGGTTCGGCATCGTCGCGGGGAGCCGTCGGTAATGACGAATTACGACGGCCCTGCGGCGGTCGGTCGCACCGGCCATGATTTTCGGCGGTCCGTCAAGCCGTTCCGCGCGGGGAGCGCGCAATTGCCGGGGACGGGAACGCCAAGCCGACTGGGTCGTTGGCGGGCTGCGGTATTACTACGGCGATCGATTCATTGTCTCAAGCGATTAGCGAAAGCGGGTGCTCATGCCAGCGTTGCCGGTATCTCCTTACGTCCTGCCCATTGTTTTATTGATCGGCTCCAACGCCTTCATGACGACCGCCTGGTACTGGTACCTGCGCTACAAGGAAGTGCCGCTCTGGCAGGTGGTGCTGGTCAGCTGGGGACTCGCCTTCTGCGAATATTGCCTGTCGGTCCCGGCGAACCGCTACGGCAGCGCGGTCTATTCGGCGGCCCAGCTCAAGACCATCCAAGAGGTGATCACGCTGTCCGTGTTCGGCGTGTTCTCGGTGGTCTATCTGAATCAGGACGTCACCTGGAGCCAGATGATCGGCTTCGCCTTCATCGCGCTCGGTGCATTTTTCGTCTTCCGCGCGCCCATCTGATGCCGTCGCATGTCGCATGGATTCGAGACGACGACGGCAAAGCGGCGCTCGCTGGGCGCGCTTAACGCGCTCAACTTTTTCATGGCCGATGTGCAGGGCGGGCTTGGTCCGTTCCTCGGCGTCTTTCTGCAAGCGCGGCACTGGACGCCAGCCGAAATCGGCGTTGTCATGACGATCGGCGGCATTGCCGGCATGCTGGTTACCACGCCGATCGGCGCGCTGGTCGACCGGACGCATTGGAAACGCATGCTGGTCGTCGTCAGCGCGCTCGTCATCACGGCGGCATCGATCGCCACACTAGCGTGGCCGGACATGATCGTGGTCGACGCCGCGCAAATCGCGACCGGGATTGCCGGCGCGGCAGCCGGAGCTGCCATCGCCGCAATCACGCTCGGCTTGGTGCGCCAGCGCGGCTTCGCTCATCAGCTTGGCCGCAACCAGGCCTACAATCATTCCGGTAATGTAGTGGCGGCGGGCTTGGCCGGGTTGACCGGATATTTCTTCGGCCTCGGCGCCGTATTTGCCGTGCTGTCGATCATGGCACTTTGTTCGGTGGCTGCAACCTTCGCCATCGATCCGCATAAGATTGACCATCGGGCGGCACGCGGCGCGGCGGAGCGCGACGGCGAAGGCGTGGCCGGATTTTCCGTGCTCTTGCGGTCGGGACCGCTGCTCACGCTCGGCGCGACGCTGACTTTATTTCATCTCGGCAACGCCGCGATGCTGCCGCTGCTCGGGCAAGCGGTCGTGGCGCACGGCGCCGGCAATCCGAGCGCCTTCACCGGCGCCACCATCGTGGTGGCGCAGCTCACGATGATCCCGGCTTCGCTGCTGGCGGCGCGGTTGGCCGAAGCCCGCGGTTACTGGCTGGTCTTTCTGGTCGCGCTCGTGGCGCTGCCGGTGCGCGGCGTCGTTGCCTCGCTGGTGAGCGGACCGTGGGGATTGGGCCCCGTGCAGATTCTCGACGGTCTCGGCGCCGGCGTGTTGGGCGTAGCGGTGCCCGGTCTGGTCGCGCGCATTCTTTCCGGCACCGGACGGGTCAATGCGGGATTGGGCGCGGTGATGACGCTGCAAGGCGTCGGGGCGGCGCTGAGCCCGACCGTGGGCGGCATGCTTGCCGAACGCTTCGGCTATGGCAGCGCTTTCCTGGCGCTCGGTGCGATCGCGGCGGCGGCGCTGGCGCTGTGGCTCGCGTCACGCCCGCTCATGGCCGGGCCATGCGCCAATGTGGTGACAGATGAAGAGAAACTCGCCGCATGACGAGTCGCGGGCGTGGATCGGGGGTCAGGACGGCCCGGACTGAATGCCGAAATTATCCGCCAGGCTGCGTTGCAATTGGTCAACGGTATACGGTTTCGGCAATACGGCTGAACCTTTGACGAACAAGGCCTGCATGCCGTCGGTCACGCCTTGGCCGGTGGTGTACAGCACCTTGAGTTCGGGCCGGCGTTCGACCGCTTGTTTCGCCAAATCGAGACCGGCGTCGAGATCGCCATGCAGCGCGATGTCGGTGAACAAGAGATCGACCCGTTCCGTCGCATCGAGCGCGGCCAAGGCCTCCTCGGCCGTCGCCGCCGAAACGGTCTGGTGACCCTGCTCCTGGAGACAGGATTCGGCCAGCACGCGGACCTGCTCCTCGTCCTCCACGATCAATACGACTGCCATTGCCCGCCCGCGCACTTTCGGAACTATGTCAAACGACATAGGGCGGATTTGTTCCCAAATCATGCACAAAAGCTGTCGTGTCGCTTACCGGACACAGCGGGCGGTAATGGGCCGCGGCCGGATCAATAGGATTTCGGCAGCCCAAGCACGCGCTCGGCAATGAAACAGAGGATGAGCTGCGGCGATACCGGCGCGAGCTTCGGGATCATCATTTCGCGGAAATAGCGTTCGACGTGATATTCCTTGGCATAGCCGTAGCCGCCATGGGTCGCGATCGCGGTCTGACAGGCTTTGAAGCCGGCTTCGGCCGCGAGATATTTCGCGGCATTCGCCGCCGGGGCGCAGGGCAGGCCGTGGTCGTATTGCCAGGCCGCCTTGAGCATCATCAGGTCGGCGGCTTCCAGCTCCATCCAGCATTGCGCCAGCGGGTGCTGGATCGCCTGATTTTGTCCTATCGGCCGGCCGAACACGACGCGCTCCCTGGCATAGGCAGTGGCGCGGGCCAGCGCGGCGCGGCCTAACCCGATCGCTTCGGCGGCGACGAGAACGCGCTCCGGGTTGAGGCCGTGCAGGATATATTCGAAGCCGCGGCCCTCTTCGCCGATGCGGTCTGCCACTGGCACTTCCAGGCCGTCGATGAACAGCGCGTTCGAGTCGACCGCCTTGCGGCCCATCTTCTCGATCTCGCGCACGTCGACAAAGCGGCGATCCAGCGCGGTGTAGAACAGGCTCAAGCCGTCGGTCGGCCGCCGGCCTTCGCCGAACGGCGCCGTGCGGGCCAGAATGAGCATGCGGTCGGCGACCTGCGCCGTCGAAATCCAGATCTTGGCGCCGCTGACGACATAAGTATCGCCGCGTCGCGTCGCGGTGGTTTTCAGTTTCGCGGTTTCCAGGCCGGCATCCGGCTCGGTCACCGCGAAACAGGCCTTTTCCGCACCGGCGGCGACCGGCGGCAGCATGCGGCGCTTCTGCTCCTCGCTGCCGTAAACGATCACCGGATTGAGGCCGAAAATATTCATGTGCACGGCGGAGGCGCCGGACAGTCCGGCGCCCGAGGCAGTGATGGCGTGCATCATGACCGCGGCTTCACCGACGCCGAGCCCCGAGCCGCCGAACGCCTGCGGGATGCAGATGCCGAGCCAGCCGTCGTCGGCGATCGCGCGATAGAATTCTTCGGGAAATTCACCGTCGCTGTCGCGCTTGAGCCAATAATCGTCGCCGAAGCGCGCGCAGAGCTTCTCGATCGCGGCGCGCACCGATTGCTGCAGCTCTGTGAGGGCGAAGTCGATGGCGGCTGCTCCGGAGCGCTATCTATTATTTCTTTTCCGATTTCTCGGACGGCGGCAGCGTGGGATGGTCGGTGCCCCAAAATCGCGGATCGGACCGCACCTGCGCCGTTTCCAACGCCTCGGCTTCGTTGCTGAACTGGGCCGCCTCAGCCAGCAGGCCGTCGGCTGTGGCAAATTGGCCTTGCTCGCGCGCCTTGATCGCCAGCGCCAGCAAGGTCTCGGCCCGCTGCCGCAATTCGTCGGCCTCGCTCATTGGCCCTCCAGGCTGGTCATCGCGGACCGGGGCTGCTGTTACCAAGACGAGCGTAGCGCGAATTGCGCGGGAGCGAAATCCGCGATCGCCGATGCTACTCCGCCGCTTGCATCCCTTCCGCATCGATAAAGCCGCCGGCCTGGCGTCGCCACAGCGCCGCGTAGTGGCCGTTCTGGGCCAAAAGCTCGCGGTGCGAGCCCTGCTCGATGATGCGGCCGTGGTCGAGCACCACGAGGCGGTCCATCTGCGCGATGGTGGAGAGCCGGTGCGCGATGGCGATCACGGTCCTGCCGGCCATCAGCGTGCCGAGGCTCGATTGGATGGCGGCTTCGACTTCGCTGTCGAGCGCGGACGTGGCTTCGTCGAAGACCAGGATCGGCGCGTCTTTGAGGATCACCCGCGCGATGGCGATGCGCTGGCGCTGGCCGCCGGAAAGCTTCACGCCGCGCTCGCCGACATGGGCGTCAAAGCCGCGACGGCCGTGCATGTCCTCGAGCTCGGCGATGAATTCGCGCGCGTGCGCGAGCTTGGCCGCGCGCTCGACTTCCTCCTCGCTCGCGTCCGGCCGGCCATAGTGAATATTGTCGCGGATCGAGCGATGCAGCAGCGAGGTGTCTTGTGTCACCACGGAAATCTGCGACCGCAGCGATTCCTGCGTGAGGTTCGCTATGTCCTGCCCGTCGATGAGGATCGCCCCGTCTTCGATGGCGAAAAATCGAAGCAGCAAGTTGACGACGGTGGATTTGCCGGCGCCGGAGCGGCCGACGAGCCCGATCTTCTCGCCGGGCGCGATGGTCAGGTTGAAGTTCTGCAACACGCCGGCGTCGCGGCCGTAGCCGAAGCTCACATTCTTGAACTCGATACGGCCGGCACGCACCGTAAGAGGCTTGGCGGCGGCCTTGTCGGGCAACTGCAGCGGCCGGGCGATGCTCAGCATGCCTTCCTGGACCACGCCGACATCCTCGAATATCTCGGTGATATTCATGGCGATCTGGCGCGACATGTTGGTGAGCTGCAACGACAATGGCAGCACCATCGCGATGGCGCCGACCTCGAGCGCGCCGTAGCGCCACAGCACCAACGCGAACGCGCCGGATGCCGCGATCAGGAGGGCGTTGAGGGCATCGAGCAGCGTGGCGAAAACGGTGAGAAGCTGCTGCGACGAGCCGAATTTATCGACATAGTGCTCGACCGCGTCGCGTACATATTCGTCTTCATCGCTGGCGCGCGCAAACAACTTGACCGTGAGGATATTGGTGTAGCTGTCGACGATCCGGCCGGTCAGTTCCGAGCGCGCCAGCGAGCTCTGCTTCGAGCGCTCGCGCATGCGCGGCACGAAATAGAGCAGCATCGCGCTGTAGCCCGCAAACCACAGGATCACCGGCAGCGCCAGCCAGCGATCGGCCGACGCGGTCAGCACGATGGCGGATAGGCCGTACACAAAGATGTACCAGATCGTATTGATGGTCGCGGTGATCGTCGAACGCAGCGACGGCGCGGTCTGCATCACGCGATTGGCAATGCGGCCGGCAAAATCGTTCTGGAAGAACGCCCAGCTCTGCCGCACCACGTGCCAATGCGACTGCCAGCGGATGAGCCCGGTGAAGGGCGCCGCGATGGCCTGGTTGTTGACGAGATAGCGCATCATCGTCGCCAGCGGACGGGCGACGAGGACGACCGCCGCCATGCCGATGAGCCAGGGCCACGCCACGGCGAGGAATTGATCCCGCGGCGTTTTGGTCACCAGCGTGACGATGCGGCCGATGAACCAGGGCACGGCGCTGTCGCCGAGCGCGATGAACAGCTGCGCCACGAACAAGGCCGCAAACAGCCATTTCGCCTGCCGGGCGAAATGCCACAGGAATGCGCTAAGGCTGGCCGGCGGTTCCGGGTTTTCCGGGGGCGCCGTCGGCGACAAGAATCCTTCGAAAAATTTGAACATTTTCGGATGGTTACAGGTCCGCCGTAGATGGCGTCAATGGCATCGCCGATCAAGGCGGGGCCGAGCTCTTGCAGTGTCATGACAGGGTTGCTGACCTTTTAGCCGACAACCTGTCGTGCCATCGTTGCGAGGCAGCGTGGCGCCGAAAGCAAGCGATGTCCCGGACCCAATCCGGGACCGTGGCTTTCGGAAAGATCATGCCTAAAAAAATTCGGCGAATGCCAAGGGGAGATTCCATGACGCGAGCCCGATTCATCGGCGCGCTTGCCGCGCTCGTCGCAGTGTCGCTCGGCGCGATCGGCGCTCGCGCGGACGATTATCCGTCGCACCCCATCACGCTGCTTGTCGGGTTCCCGCCCGGCGGTCCGACCGACGCGCTGGCGCGCCTGCTGGCCGACAGCATGGGACGCGTGCTGCACCAGACCGTCGTGGTCGAGACGGTCAGCGGCGCGAGCGGCACGATTGCGGCGGGGCGCGTCGTTCATGCCAGCCCGGACGGTTACACCATCGGCATCGGCAACTGGACAAGCCACGTCGGCTCGCCGGCGATCTATCCACTGGATTTCGACATCCAGAAGGATTTGCAGCCGATTTCGCTGTTGGCCTATTCGCCGCTGTGGATCCTTGGCAAGAGCGCATTGCCGCCGAAGACGGCATCGGAGCTGATCACATGGCTCAAGGCGCGCAAGCAACCGACGACCATGGGCACCGTCGGCACCGGCAGCGCGGCGCAACTCGGCGCGATCTCGCTCGCCAAGGCCATCGACGTCAAATTTCAATACGTGCCCTATCGCGGCGCCGGACCGGCGATCCAGGATTTGCTCTCCGGGCAGATCGAACTCGCCTGTCTGGAGACGTCTTCCACGCTGCCCTATGTGCAGGCCGGCAAGATGAAAGCCTATGCGCTGGTGAGCAATGAGCGCTGGCCGAAGTCGCCGGACACGCCGACGCTCACCGAAGCCGGCGCCCCCGGCGTGAGCCTGCCATTCTGGCATGGCTTATGGGCGCCGGCAGGCACCCCGAAACCCGTCATCGACAAACTCGACGATGCCGTCATGGCCACGCTCGCCGACAAAGCGGTGCGGCAGCGTCTGCAGGATCTCGGTCAGGTCATCTTTCCGCGCGAGCAACAGAACCCCGCGGCGCTCGCAGCCTACGAGAATGCCGAGATCAAGAAATGGTGGCCGATCATCAAGCAGGCCGGCATCAAAGCGCAATGACCTTACGCGCCGCTTTGCTGCGACGTGATTTGATACAGCGCCGGCGCGTGCGCCATGCCGATCGATATCGCAGTCGCCGCAATCAGCAGCGAAACTGCAAGCGCCAGCGTGGCAAATAGTTCGACGCCGGTACGGCGTCGCTTGGCAAAGGTCTTCTCGGCAAGGGGAGTAGTGAAGCCGGCCATCCCGGTCAGCTCGGTCATCGTCGTCGTCCTTCGCGAATCAGCTTTTCATTGCTGGCAAAGATCGCGTCGGACTTGGGCAATGCCGTTGAGGAATAAAGGCGATTCGGTGTTTTTTGGTTAATGTCTGGTTAATGTCGGAACTCGCGCCGGCAATAAACCGCAGCCGTGGTTTTCAGGACACGCTTGTTTCAGGAACTGACAGTTCGCGCGTGCTGGCGCAGTACGCGCGACGGTATGTTCCGGTCGCCTACTCCATCAACGATGCCAAGTGGTCACAGCGCTGGCACGGCGGCGGCCGGAGTAAATTCCATCGGCAGATGGCCCGGCTCATGGGCGACGCGATCGAGCCAGACGCGGATCGCCGGAAACGCCGCGAGATCGTAATCGCATTGCTCGGCCAAATGCGTATAGGCATACAGCGCGATGTCGGCGATAGTGTAGCGATCGGCGGCGAAATAATCGTGCAACGCCAGATGCTTTTCCATGACGCCGAACGCGCGGTTGCCTTCTTCCATCCAGTCCTCGAGCGCGTGCTGCTGCAGGTCGCGGCCGCCTTTGACCAGAGCGAGCCAGAAATAGGCGGCGCCCAGATTGGGTTCGAGACTGTGCTGTTCGAAGAACATCCACTGCAGAATCTCGGCACGGTCAATGCGGTCATCGGGAGCGAGCGGGGTGCCGCCGGCGATGTACCAGAGAATGGCGTTCGATTCGGCGAGATAGCGGCGGCCCGGCGCGACTTCCAGAAGCGGCACTTGCCCGTTCGGATTCTTGGCAAGGAATTCCGGCGTGTGACTCTCGCCCTTGAGGATATCGACCTCGATCAGGCGGTAGGGCAGGCGCAGCTGCGCCAGCGCGAGCCGCGCTTTGTAGCTGTTGCCGGAGCGTTGCATCGAATAGAGTGTGAACATTGCCGCTTTCCGATTCTGTGCGGCAGTAATGCGCCAGTGTTACGGTCTTACGACTTCAAGGCGGCGATGTCATGGCGTTTGCCGGTCATTTTAGCCGAGGCGGTAGAGAACTTCATTGGCGCTGCAAAAACTTCGCTGCGCCGCAATATCAGAACAAATACAGCAAGCATCACCGGTACGCCGAGCGGAACGAATGTCGCCAGCGCGATACTGCGGGCGACCAGCGGCATCAGCCACAGCGCCGCCAGCAGAGTTTTCTCCCACGGACCAAAACCGCGAATGATTCCATCTACGGCTAAAAACGCGATGGCCGGCGCCAGCACCATCATGTCGTAATCAAAGCTGTAGGGCGTGGCGAGAATTGTGGCGAGACAGAGTGCCGCCGCTTGCAGTGCAAAAGGCGCGGCGCTGCGCCACAGACGCGCCAGCGCAACGGCGATCGCGAGGGTCGCGATGCCCTGCAGCGCATAGGCGATCGGAATCGGCGCGCCCCACATCCGCGCCCAGGCAAAGACGCTCTGGATCTTGTACCAGCCGGTATTGCCCTGTTCGAGCACGACGGTGCGGGTGAAATGCGTCGACTCGAGAAACGCGCCCCACACCGATGTGCCGAATGCGAGCGTCGTCGCGATGCTCAAGACCACGAGGGTTGCCGCCGCCGCGGCAAAACATTTCCAGCGGCCGGACAGGCCGAGCACCACCGGCAGCAACAGCCCGTATTGCGGCTTGTAGACCAGAAGTCCGAACAGGATGCCGGCGACGAGCGGCCGGCGGTCGAGCAGGACCAGCGCGCCGCCCATGAGCGCCGCGGTGAGGAATCCGTTCTGGCCGTGCCCGATATTGATGAGCACCGCCGGGAAGGCGAGGGAGAGGAGAAGCCACTCGGCGGTCATTCCGGACGCCGCTAAGCGGCCGTCCGGAATCGAGGACCACGATTTCATCCCCCACATCATCAGCACATAAAGTCCAAGCGTCGCCGTCTGCCAGAGCGCAAGCGCAAGTCCATAGGGCAGCGCCGCCAACGGCGCGGCGATGAAGAGAAAATAGGGCGGGTAGTGCCAGCCGTAGAATTGCGTCGTGGCGCCGAAAATGGCCTGCTCGCGGGCGAATTGTTGCGGCGGGTCGAAGGCCGCATTGACGTCGCCATCCAGCGCATAGGTGCCGGCGGCATAGACATTGGAGAAATCGGTGCCCAGCGGCCGGCCTTGCAGATCGACGTCGTTGTGCGCGGTCACCACCAGGAACAGAAATCCCGCGGCCGAGGCGATCAGCAGCGCCGCGGCGACGAAGCGGACGCGCTCGCGCGTGAGCCAGTCGCCGCTTCGTAGCATCGCGCAGGCTCGGTGCATGGAAGAGGTTCTCAAAAGGCTTTTGCCCGGCATCAGACAGCTTTTGCCGCGTATTAGGCCAGTTGCGGCTTAATGGAGTGTTGCGGGCAGTGTTGCGCCTAGCGCACGCCCTCCGCGAAATGCCGCAGATGTGAGGAAATTTTGCAGGTTTTGCGCTTGCCTGGGCGGCCCAGCCGCCTTAACAAGCACGCGCTTTTGTCAATCAGGAGACCGGAGACTGCAAAATGGCCTTCATCGCGGACCAGATCATGCGCATCAAGCCGTCGGCAACCATCGCCGTCACGGACAAAGCGCGTGCGCTGAAAGCGGCGGGCCGTGACGTTATCGGGCTCGGCGCCGGCGAGCCGGATTTCGATACCCCGGACAACATCAAGCTGGCGGCGATCCGCGCCATCAGCGAGGGCAAGACGTCGAAATACACCGCCGTCGACGGCATGGCGGAGTTGAAGGCCGCGGTGGCGCGCAAGTTCAAGCGCGAGAACGAACTCGACTACAAGGCGTCGCAGATCATCATCGGCACCGGCGGCAAGCAGGTGCTGTACAACGCGCTGGTGGCGACGCTCAATCCGGGCGACGAAGTGATCATCCCGGCGCCCTATTGGGTGAGCTATCCGGACATGGTTCTGCTCGCCGGCGGCACGCCGGTCGAGGTCGTCACCACCATGGCCACCGGCTACAAGATGAAGCCGGAAGACCTGGAAAAGGCGATCACGCCGAAGACCAAGTGGATCATCTTCAACTCGCCGTCGAACCCGACCGGCGCGGCCTATACCAAGGCCGAGCTCAAGGCCGTGACCGACGTGCTGGTGCGCCACCCGCACGTCCACGTCATGGCCGACGACATGTACGAGCACCTGGTCTATGACGACTTCCAGTTCTACTCGCCGGCGCAGCTCGAGCCGCGGCTCTACGACCGCACGCTCACGGTCAATGGCTGCTCGAAAGCCTATTGCATGACCGGCTGGCGCATCGGCTACGCCGGCGGGCCGGAGAAGCTGATCAAGACCATGGCGATGATCCAGTCGCAGTCGACGTCGAATCCGACCGCGGTGGCGCAATATGCCGCGCTCGAGGCGCTCGACGGGCCGCAGGATTTCATCCCCAAGCACAACAAGATCTTCAAGGAGCGCCGCGACCTCTGCGTGTCGATGCTCAACCAGGCCAAGGGCATCCAATGCCCGAAGCCGGAAGGCGCGTTCTACGTTTATCCGTCCTGCGCCGGCACCATCGGCAAGACGGCGCCGACCGGCAAGAAGCTCGCGACCGACGAGGATTTCGTGACCGAGCTTCTCGAAGCCGAAGGCGTTGCGGTGGTGCAGGGCACGCCGTTCGGCGTCGGCCCGGCGTTCCGCATCTCCTACGCGACGGCGACCTCGGCGCTCGAAGAGGCCTGCACCCGCATCCAGCGTTTCTGCGGCAATCTGCAGTAAGTACATAAAAAAGCGGCCGCGAAATTCGCGGCCGCTTCCATGTCGTGATGCCGCATGTCACCCCGTCGGCGGGGCGATTTCGTCGAGGCTCTTCTGCTTCGCCTCGGGGCCCATCTGCGTCACCGATACCGCGGCGATGAACAACAGTACGGCGAGCGAGACGAACACCGTCATCAGACCGTAGCCGTTCTGCACCCACAGAATCGTCGGCATGATGAAGGCGGTGGCCAGCCGTCCGACGCCGGAGGCCCAGCCGAAGCCGGACGCCCGCGCATTGGTCGGGAATACTTCGGAGGCGAAGATCTGCATCGAGTTGCCGGCGACCTGCACGAAGAAGATCATGATGAAGCCGGCAATGATCAGTTCGGCCGCCGTTGCCGCATTGGCGAACACCACCGCCATGATGCCGGCGGCGATGAAGGTGCAGACCGACGTGATCTTGCGGCCGAACTTGTCGAGCGAATACATCATGAAGATGCTGGCGCACGGCACCGCGAAGTTCATCGCCAGCGTGTATTGCAGCGAATGGGTGATCGAGAAGCCCTTCGACGCCATGATGTTCGGCAGCCACGCGCCGAGGCCGATGGCGACACCGAAGAACGCGGTGAAGCAGATCATGCCGGCGATGACGCGGCCCGGGAACATCGAGAACACGACGCTGAACGGATCGCTCTTGGTGTCGCTCGCCGCATCGGTCGACAGCGGCCCGGTCGGGCCGGAAATGCCGAGGCGGCCGAGTACGTCGATGGCTTCCTTGCCGCGGCCATGGGTGGCCAGAAAGCGCGGCGATTCCGGCAGCGTGAACCGGAACACCCAGACGATCAGCGCGCCGGCGCCGACCACCAGCCAGACACCGCGCCAGGCATGTTCCGGATTGCTCAGCGAGCTGCCGAACAGCAGGACCAGGGCGGTGCCGATCGGCCATACGCAAGCGCCGCCGATGAAATGGACGATCGCCAGGATGCGGCCGCGGATGCGCTTGGGCGAGTATTCGCCGGCATAGGCGAAAGCGAGCGGCTGCTCGGCGCCAAGGCCGATTCCGGCGATGAAGCGGCACGCGATCAGCAAGGTGACGCTGGTCGACAGCGCGCCGAGGATGGTGAAGACGCCGAACAAGAGCAGATTGAACTGATAGATGAAGCGGCGGCCGAAGCGGTCGGAAAACTCGCCCTGGCCGGCGGTGCCGAGAAACATGCCGAAGACGGTGGCGCTGCCGATGGCGGCGACTTCCGGCCCGGTCGCGAATTTGGAGGCGATGATGAGCGGAACCAGCGAGCCGAACACCGTGAAGTCGATGACGTCGAAGAAGTAGCCCGCAGCGATCAGCCCGATGATGCGCCGGTGCAGAGGCGATATTTTCGCGTCGTCGAGCGCGCTGCCGACGAAACCTTCGATGGTCTGGGCGCCGCCGCCCATTTGCGTCGCGGTTACGGTTGCCGCCATGTGATCCTCCCCGTGGTGAGCCCCATATCGCCGCTGGCGCGGCCCTTATTTTTGGCGAGTGTGGAAGGGCGCGCGCCCACTGTCAATGAGGTGGTCGCCATTTGCCGCTCGTCGCCGCGAAAGCGAGGACCCAGCAAAGATTTCCCGATTCCCGCCGGCGCCGGAATGAGCGACTTCCGACGTTTCCAATCATTTTCCCTCGAATTGCAGAATATAAAGTCCGGCGTTGTTGTCGGTCACATACATCACGCCGTTGTTGTCGACGAAGCAGTCGGCGGACTGGATCACCTGCGGCCGGTTCGGCCGCGGATCGAACATGCGCGCGGGATTGGGCGGCACGAAAGAACCGGCCTCGCGCGGCTGGAACGGGTTTGTGATGTCGTAAACGCGCACTCCGGCATTGTGCATCGTGGCGAAGATATATTGTGAGCTGACGAAGGCGCCGGGCCGGTTCTCCCACAGATTATGCGGGCCGAAATTTCCGCCTTTCTTGCAATAATCCGCGTCGTCCGGAACCGGCATGGTGGCGATGATCACCGGATTTGAGGGTTCGCGCACATCGAACACCCAGATGTAGCGCAGCCCTTTGCTGCAGTCGGCGAAATTCGCCTCGTCGGCGACGACCAGCAGATTGCGGTCGGGCAGCGGCAGCGGCGAATGAGTGCCGCCGCCGAACGGCGGATCCCAATTGCGGTACGCCACCATCTTCGGCTTGGCCGGATCGGCAACGTCGACAATGGCCAAGCCGCCGTCGCGCCAGGCGCTGTAGGCGAGATTGCCGGCGACGAGCGCGTGATGCAGCGCGTAGCGCTTGCCCGGAGGCCAAGTCGGTGTCTCGCCGGCGGCCTTGTTCATGCCGGGCAGCCAGAATTTACCGGCGACTTGCGGCCGCGCCGGCTCCTTCATGTCGACGATGACGAGGATGTGGTCGGAGAATTCCGGCAGGTGCACCGAGACATAGGCGTAGCGCTCCCCGACATACCAGATGCGGTGTGGCCCGAGCCCGCCGAGCGGCAGGAACGCGATCTCGCGCGGCATCTCCGGTTTCGCCAGATCGAACACGCGCAGTCCGCTGGTGAACTGCTGGCCCTTGAGCGCGTCGCCCGAGGTGCCGGTGAAATAGGATTCCTGGCTCACCTGCATGGTCCACACGCTCGGACCGTTCACCGCCAGCAGCAGATCGCCGTGGGTCTGCAGATGGTGCGCGCGAGTATTCGGCGGGCAGGCAATGAAATTGACCGTCTTCGGGTTTTTCGCATCGCGCACGTCGATCACGGTGATGCCGTTGGAAAAACCGTGGCCGATATAGGCGAAGCCCTTGTTGACCATGACCTGCACGCCGTCGCCACGGCCGCCCTGGTCGGAATGGCTGAGGAATGTGATGTTATGCGCGACGACGGCTGTCATGCTGTTCTCCGAACGTCAGTCCGGGGCCGCGCCCAGCGCGGTGCCCGGAATCCATAATCACAAATCCGTTGAAGGCGTCGAACGAACGGCCCGTCAATGCGCCGGCTGCTTCGCCTTGCCGTACGGATAGATCAGGTCGCCGGTCTTGTATTGCGCCGGCGTCACGATGGTTTGCGTCTTTTCGGCATCGCGGAATTGCTCGATGCCGTTGCCGGCGATGTCGTGAAACTGGGCCTGGATGACGCGCGGCACCTCCCATTCGCCGTCCGCGCCGAACTTCACGTCGCCGACCACGGTGTGAAAGGTCGCCGTGTGAAACTCCTCGGCGAGCTTGGCGTCGTCGATGCTCTTGGTGTCGGTGATGGCCTGGCCGAGCACCTGCAGGTCGGCATAGGCGAACGGCGCGAGAAAATAACCGAGCGGGTCGACGCCTGCGGCCGCCGCCCTCGCCTGATAACGCTTGACGAATTCAAGCGCGCCGGGGAACTGCATGGTTTTCTCCGGCAGCCAGAAGGTGAAATCGGTGAAGCCGTTAAGCAGCGGACCGAGCTGCATCTGCATGGCGGGCGACTGCGGACCGACCATGGCGCCGCCGATCAGCTTCGGCGTATAGCCGAGCTCGTTGACGGCGCGGATCATGCCGGCCGAATCCAGCGGGAAGGACGCGATCAGCACCACGTCGGGCTTGGCGGCCTCGATCGCCCGCACGATCGGCGAGTAATCGGTGGTATTCGGCGGATAGGATTGGTCGTAGACGATCTTCAGGCCGGCCGCCTTGGCATTGGCGCGGGCGCCCTCCATCGCGTTCTTGGAGAATTCAGCGTCGGCGCCGACGATCGCGATGGTCTGCGGCTTGGGATTTTGCGCCATCGCGATGTCGAAGAAGCCGGACGAGATGCTCGCTTTGGCATTGGGGCCGTTCGGCGTCATCGATACGTAACGCGGATAATGGAATGCGCTGTTGGCGGCGAGCGCGAACAGGCCGATGAAGGCTTTGCCGTGCTGCATCACGATCGGGATGGCCGGCGCCACCATATTGGTAGCATAACCGCTCACCACGAGATTGACTTTGTCGACGTCAAGCAGCTTGGTGTAGATGCCGGGCACGGTCGAAGGATTGCTCTGATCGTCGTAATAAACGAGCTTCACCGGCCGCCCGAGCAGTCCACCCGCGGCATTGACGTCATCCTGCCAGATCTGCATGGCGAGCAGTGCCGACTTCCCATTAGGAGCCAGCGGTCCGCTTTGCGCCATGGAAAAGCCGATGGTGATCGGATCGGCGGCGCGCGCCGGCGCGGCGGCCCACATGGTTGCGGCAGCGACGATGAGCGAGGCAATTTGCAACCGGCGCAAAAATCTTGTTGGGCAAGCACTCATCTTTATTAATCCCCCTCGGCACGCCTCGCGCGTGCTCATGTTTGCAGCACTTTGCGCCATCTTGTCGGCGCCGCTATAAATTGCAAGTCGCAGCCGGGAGGCGCCGGCAAGCGTCGGGAGTTGCGGGCAGCGTCGAAGGGAAAACGCAATGGCCAGCGTAGAACACGGCATGATCGCGGTCGACAAGATGGGAACGAAGGTCCTGTTCCTCGACCCGACGACCTTCGCCACGGAGGTTGTGATCGACGGCTTTCTCAAGACCGTGCAC
>Ga0335081_10002056_pt1 | contig 31765 bp, 31 predicted proteins | sample Lox_Sample_35_FD_206713 | JGI IMG/M metagenome (GOLD analysis project Ga0335081, IMG submission 206713) | Soil microbial communities from Loxahatchee National Wildlife Refuge, Florida, United States - Lox_Sample_3.5 | ecosystem: Environmental > Terrestrial > Soil > Wetlands | place: USA...
CATGCAGCACCGCGTCGATGCCCGAGTTTCCGGTCACGAAGATCCGGCGGCGCCCGATGCCTTCGTTTTCCAGATTGCGGGCGGCTCCCTCGGTCGCCGCAAAGTGCAACTCTGTCATGCGCGTGGTGAGCACGCGATTCATTTCCTCGGGGAAAGGCTGCCACGGATCGCCGGTCCGCAGGCCCGCCTCCACATGTGCCACGGGAACTTTGTTGTAGAACGCCGCCAGCGCGCCGCACAGAGTCGTCGTGGTATCCCCCTGAACCACAACCATCTCGGGCTGTTCCTCTTTCACCACGGGTTCGAGCGCCGCCATCATCCGTGCTGTCGATTGTGATAACGTCTGTGCCGGCTGCATCACGTCCAGATCGTGGTCCGGTATCACGCCAAACGCCGCGAGCACCTGGTCGAGCATGGAACGATGCTGCGCGGTGACGCAAACCCGCACATCGAAGTCCGGGCTCCGGCGGCGCAAGTGCAGCAAAACGGGAGACAGTTTCACAGCCTCCGGCCGGGTGCCGAAGACGAACAGAAGCTTGTACATATCGGGAACCGCCAAATTAAGTCAGGCTGGCGCCCGATGTTTCTCAGAATTTATGTGGATACTACCGGTGGCGGAACGTAATACGGCCTTTGGTCAAATCGTACGGGGAAAGTTCGAGGGTCACGCGGTCGCCCGCCAAAACGCGAATGCGGTTGCGCCGCAGGCGCCCGGCTAAGTGAGCCAGTACCACGCGATTATGATCGAGCTGCACACTGAACAACCCGCTGGGAAACTTCTCTAATACGACTCCGGTGACTTCGATGTTGTCTTCCTTACTCATCCAGTCCTTTCTTGTGTTTGGGAACCGGCGAGGCGGCGTCCCGCCGGTCCCAGCGTCGCGGCGAGATGGTGCTTAACCTGCCATCGTTACGTTGGCGGCCTGCAACCCTTTCGGACCTTTCGTCACTTCAAACTCGACCTTCGCGCCCTCCTCGAGACTACGATAGCCATCCGATTGAATGGCGGAAAAATGAACGAAGACGTCCTCTCCATTCTCCCGCTGAATGAAACCGTAGCCTTTGGCTGCGTTAAACCATTTCACTGTGCCTTTTTCTTTCATGTGCTTCCTTTTCCACTGTATTGCAGTCGGAACCCTCACCGGACCAGCCAAGAAAGAAAAGGGGGCCGCGGTTACACACGCGCAACCCCCTTCTTACAACTGGCTGAAAAATGGTAAGAGTCAAATGCCTCATCATTATACCCAAAACGCCAGGGCTCTCCGCTAGTTGGCCGGGGGTATACTTTGGGATTGTGACGTTTGGGTTCTTCCGGCTACGGTTCCGCTTCAAAGCCATTGATCCGCTTTGGTTTCCGGCCGAAGGCGCCGGTAACACGGTGCGCGGTGCGCTGGGTCATGCGCTCGGGCAGGTGGCGTGCCGATGCGGAGCAGACCACCATGGCGAGGATTGCGCTTACGCGCGAATCTTCGAGCCGCGCCATCTCGCCCGTACGGGACCGAGCGGGTTTGCCGAGTGGCCCCGGCCGTTTGTGCTCCGCACACGTCATCTGGACGGCCAGATGTTCCTCCCGCGGAAAACGTTCAGCTTCGACGTGCATCTTTTCGATCTTCGCCGTCCGTCGCTGCCGCCGTTCGTGCAGGCGTTCGCCCTCATCGCCGACCAAGGAATCGGCCCGCTCCGGCGCCGGGCCAAGCTCACCTCAGTGGAGCAACTCGACTCTGAAGGCCGGGTGTGCGGCGCCGTTTGGGAGGGCAAGAAATGCGCAAGCCTGTTCGAGCCGGCTTCCGTGCCGCTGGCAGCAAACGGCCGCGCGACCAATTCATTGCGCATCCGCTTTCTGACGCCCACGGAGCTGAAGAGCGAGGGCGGATTGGCGCCCCGGCCCGAGTTTTCAGTGCTCTTTGCGCGTATCCGCGACCGGATCAGTATGCTGCGCAGCCTCTACGGAGCGGGGCCTCTGAACATCGACTTCCGATCTCTGGGGGATCGTGCCGCCAGCATCGAGATGACCCGCTGCCAGATCAACGCCACGCACGTCAAGCGGCGCTCGAGCCGGACGGGCCAAATCCATCCGCTGGGAGGATTCACGGGCGAAGCGGAGTACGGTGGAAACTTGGCCGAGTTCCTGCCCTACGTGCAAGCTGCCCGCTGGACTGGCGTGGGCCGGCAGACGGTCTGGGGCAAGGGCGAGATTGCCGTCGCCTTATAGGGCGAAAGCATTGAACCTGGCTACTCACGCGGTCCGAAAGCAGTTCCCGTATCTGCTCCTCTGCGCGAGTGTTGCGGCGCTCGCCGCGGCACTGCTGGTCTATTCTCAAACCAAGGCCTTTGCGTGGGACGAAGGATTTCATCTGCTGGCCGCGCAACTCATCAAAGCGGGACGCAAACCTTACCTCGATTTCTGCTTTTCGCAAACTCCGCTGAACGCCTACTGGAATGCAGGCTGGATGTGGGTCTACGGCGAAAGCTGGCGGACCGCGCACGCCGTTGCCGCGCTCCTCACATCCGGGGCCGTTTTTCTGATGGCGGACTTCGTATTCGCCCGATTGCCCGTTCCCAACTGGCGTTTTGCCGCCGCGCTCACTGCCGCCGTGCTCACCAGCCTGAACATCACCGTTTTCGAATACGGCACAATCGCGCAGGCCTATGGGATCTGCCTGTTTCTTACAGTCGCCGCGTTTCGTCTCGCGATTCTTGTTCCCGATCGAGAAGGATGGCTTCTGCCGGCTGGTGCGGGCTTTCTTGCCAGCGCTGACGCGGGGTGTTCGCTTCTGACGGCGACGGTGACTCCAGTTCTATTGGCCTGGCTTCTGATCAACAACCGAACGGGAAATCGATGGTCGAAGTTCGCCGCTTTCACCGGCGGCGCGCTGGTCCCGGTTCTCCCCGTGTTGCGGCTATTTGTGCAGAGCCCGCAAGCAGTGTGGTTCGGGATCTTCGAATACAACGGGTTGTACCGCCAAGTCGATTGGCCGAACGCCATGCGCCATAACGTCGATGTTCTTACTTACTGGATTGACTCGTCGCAGGCCCTGACGCTGGGCCTACTGGCGGGCGCCGGGGTATTTTTCATCGCCAGAGGCGATTGGGACCGCGCGCGCCGCGCTGAATTCTACCTCTGCGGCTGGCTCGCGGCGGCGACAGGGGCGGAAATTTGCGCCGGGATTCCTACCTTCCAGCGCTATTTTCTGCTGATTGTCCCGTTCCTCGCGGCTCTCGCGGCGGTTGGACTCTACGCGGTCACGCTGCGGATGTGGAATCCACCGCGCGCAGGCTGGCCCATTCTCGTAGTGACACTCCTAGTTGTCCTGGGTCTCGCGAAATCTCTTTACGAGAAAGGCGACGTCTATACGTGGAGCTATCTCGAGCAGATCGCCCGCAAGGTCGACCAAGTGACGCCTCCCGGCGGGATGTTGTTCGCAGACGAACACATCTACTTTCTAACCGGCCGCCGGCCGCCTTCCGGCTTCGAGCTTGCAGATTCCCACAAGCTCGAGTTGCTCTCTCCCGACGTAGCGCGCGGGCTGCACATTGTGCCCAAGTACGAGGTCGACCGGCGAGTGGGGGCGGGCGTCTTCGATACAGTTGCCACGTTCGAGGATGACGACGACGTCCTCGCGGCATGGGGCTTGGCGCGAAACTACGCGCACAAAGCCGAGGTAGGAGACTGCACCGTGTACTGGGGCCGTACCACGGCCCCGGCGCGCTAGAAATCTGATTGGCCGCGAAACGTTTGCGGCCTTTGAGTCACTAAGAGAGGAGAACCGCGGCTCAAAGAGCGCGGCGCAGATCCGTCCGATATATACTGGCTCGTCGTAGCTTCGCGCTACGCAGGAGGAGATTGATGGGAAGCTACACTGCTCAAATCGGGGACATCGGTCCGTTCCAGATCGCCTCGTTTTCGTGGGCTCCGCAATATGCGTCGGCTGGGGTTACGGCGAGTAACACTCGAGCACAGCCCTCCGATGTGGTTGTAGCGAGAGTAAGCGATGCAAACTCCACCACACTGGCCCAGGCCTCGGCGGCGGGCACGCCATTTGGCTCAGCGACAATCACGATGAATGATGCATCAGGCACGAAAGTCTTTACCTTCAGCAACGTCGTAATTTCGAGCTTCAAGGTGGATTCTAGCGCTAGTAACACACCTCCGGTAGAGTACATGGACTGGAATTTCAGTCAGATGACCACCAACCTTAGCACTTACGACGACGGTTCCTCCGGTGGTGTCTGCACGATGGACGGCTCGCTGGACCAGAGCGACGACTCCGACGACTCCAACAGCAGTTCTCTTTAGTTTCGACGGCAAAGTTCACATCTGAGGACGAGGCGCGGATCAACAACTTTCGCGTCCTCTTGTTCTGAGGATTACACTAAGTCCAGGTGAAGCGAAGCTGGACTGGGTGAACCTGACGGACGACATTCGTGTCCGCGCGCGCCCGGAAAATGTCTTGAAGACAATTGACTCGGTGATGCCGGCGCATAGCCGCGGGAGTCTTCGACACGGTCGCCACTTTCGAGGACGATGACGACGTTCTCGCGGCATGGGGACTCGCCGCCACTACGCTCACAAAGCCGAGGTCGGCGACTGTACCGTGTCCTGGGGCCGAGGCCTTCGCGGTAGATAGTTCCGGGCTCAGTTGGTGAAGGACGGGGCCGTGGTGCAGACTCCTTCCACGGTTGGACACCTTGCCGGGCGGGTTATCCGTTGAACAGACGCAGCACTTCCGCGTACAGAGCGTCGACGCTAGCGCGGCTCTTCGCCTCGGCGGCGACGCGCAGCAGGGGCTCGGTGTTGGACGAGCGGACGTGAATCCAGCCTTCGGGCAGCAGGAGCTTCAGACCATCGGCGCGGTCTTTCTGGGCCGACGGGAAGCGCGTTTCGAGGCTCTGCATCAGCGGACCGAGCCGGCCGTGCTCGTAGGCGACTTTGCCGTAGTGGCGATAGTATTTCGGCAGCCGCGCGGCCAGCGCCGAGACTGTTTCACCGGTCTCTGCCATGCGATCGAGCAGGAACGCCATGCCGGTGTAGCTGTCGCGGCAAAGGTGCACGGCAGGAAAAATGATGCCGCCGTTGGAGCCCTCGCCGCCGATCGCGGCGTTCACAGCTTGCATTGTTTCGACGACGTTGGCTTCGCCGACCGGCGTGCGGTAGACGCGACGGCCGTGCGCGGCGGCGACATCATCGATCACGGATGACGTGGTGAGATTCACGACGACGTCGCCAGGCAAGCGTCGCAACGCGCAATCCACGGCGAGCGCGAGAACATCGTCATTGTCGAGGACTACGCCGTTTTCGTCGATCACGGCGAGGCGGTCGCCATCGGGGTCCTGCGCGAAACCGATTTCCCGGTGGCACTCGCGCACCAGGGCGGCGATTTCGCCGAGGGTCTCCGCTTTGGGCTCGGCCTCGCGTGGAAAGACCTTGGTGGGATCAACGGCAATGGCGACGAGGTCGCAGCCGAGTACGTCGCGCAGAAATCCGGGGGTGGTTACGGCGCCTGCGCCGTTCACGGCGTCCAGGGCCACGCGAAACTCGCGTCGCCGAATGCGCTCGGCATCGACATGTGTCAGCACTTTCTCGAAGTGGAGTTTGGGCGCAGAGCCGTGATCGGTGATGACGCGGCTGATTTCCTCGTTGGAGGCCTGGCGAAAATCGCTTTGATGGTAGAGATCGATCAGCTCGGCGCGTTCGTAATTGTTGAAGAACAGCCCCTGCGCGTTGAAGAGCTTCAGGGCGTTGTATTCGGGCGGATTGTGCGAAGCGGTGACGGCGATGCCTCCCTGGGCGTGCGTGGCCTCGACGTACATCTGGATGGTGGGGGTGGGCAGGATGCCGGTTTCGACCACCTCGCAGCCGGCGGCGAGCAAACCGCAGGCGACCGCATGCGTGAGCATCTCGCCTGACGGGCGAGTGTCGCGACCCAGCACCACGCGCCCGCCGCCTACATACGTGCCGAAGGCTTGCGCGAAGGATGCGGCCAGCGCGGGTGTGAGAAACTCGCCCACCACGCCGCGGATTCCGGAGACGCCGATTTTGAGCAGATGTTCGCGGCGCGGCATCAGGCGAAGCTCCGAACCATCTCGATGAGTGTTTCGTAGAGCTCGCCGGGAGCTTCGCCACGCTGCTCGGAGATGATGCGCACGACGGGCTCGGTCTGGCTGACGCGCACATGAAACCAGCGGCCGGGCCAATCGACGCGCAGGCCATCGACCACGTTGGGGCGGCCATCAGAATAGTGCTCTCGGAGAGAAGCCAGCAGAGCCGGGATGCGGTGCGTCACTAGCGGGACTTGGCCCTTGAGGATGGAGTACTTCGGATACGAGGCGACGATTTCGGAAAGCATGCGGCCTTGTTCGCGCATCATGGAGAGCAGGGCCAGCATGGATGCGATGCCGTCGTAAACGAAGCGGAACTGCGGCATCATGGTGGCGCCGGTGCCTTCTCCGGCGAGAGCGATCTGTTCCGGCCGGTAGGTGGAAAGCGCGTCGATGGCGGCCTGCCTTCCCACGGCTACGCGCACTACTTCGCCACCGTGACCTGCGGCGACTTCGTCAACGAGTGCCGTGGTTGAGACGTTGGTAATGACGAGCTTGCCGTCAACGCGCGGGAGCAGGTAGTCGGCGAGCATAGGCAGAACCATTTCCTCTGATATCGCAGCGCCGTCTTCGGTGGCGAAGGCTACGCGATCGGAATCCGCGTCGAAGAGAAAGCCGGCATCGGCGCCGAGCGGCTGCATGAGAGGCGCGAGCTGGAGCGCGACCATGTCTTTGTTGGTGGCGGGCTCATGCGCGAACGCCACACCGCGCATTTTTTCGTTGATCAGAACGAAGTTGAAGCCGAAGCATTCGTTCAGGCGGCGCAGAATCAGAGATGAGGTGCCGCTGCAACAATCCACCACTACGCGAAATCTGTGCAAGGCGTCGAAATCGAAGACGGCGGCCAGTTGGTCGAGATAGGGATCGAAAGAATCTTCGTCGGTCATCAAGCTTCCCAGCCGGTTCCACTCGACGAAGCTGAACTTCTTCAGGTGGTAGATATCGAGCAACTCGTTGGCCTCGGCGGTGGAAAGATAAATCGCGTTGCGGCCGAAGAACTTCAGTGCGTTCCACTCAGCGGCGTTGTGGCTGGCGCCGATGGAGATGCCGCCGGCCGCATCCAGACGGCGAATGGTGTGCTGGATTACCGGGGATGGAGCGATGCCGAGATCGACAACATCCTTTCCGCAAGCCAGCAACGCGGCCACCACACCTTCCCGCAGCATCACGCCGCTGGCGCGCGGATCGCGGCCCACGATGACACACCTGCCGGGTTCGAGAAATGTGCCGAACGCGGAAGCGAAGTCCATCACGTGCGCCGCGGTCAGGCCTCCGGCGCCCACTACGCCGCGCAAACCCACCTGCGAAATGCGCAGCGACCGAGCCGCTTCCGCGAGCATTAGTCCGCCAGCCGCATGCGCCCGAACGCCTCAGGCACATGGAAAGTCGGGGAGTGGGTCGGTTGCCACGCGATGTATTTGCGATGGGGATCCGCGTCCTGGCAACGATAGAGGTTGATGCGCATCTCGAGCCCGGCGGCCGGCGGGCGATCGTCGATGCTCTTGACGGGGATGCGCATTTCGCCGTACCAGACTTTTTTAGCTTCATCAATGCGAGCTTTCACTTTGAAGCCCGAGTTCCACAGCCAGGCATCCGCATTGCCCATGTTGCTGCTATCGATGTCCAGATCGACCCATTCTCCTTGGGGTGACATTTCGAATTCCTTGTAGCGGCGGATATTCTGGAAATTCGTGCCGATGAAAACCTCCGCCACGTCCCAGTCCCAGAGCTTGTTGGTCTCGGCCGTCCGGGTTGGATTTGGATGCAGATGCAACTCCTGATATGGGCAGATGTACAGGAAGTAAACATTGTCCGTGGTCCAGCGGGAACGCACTTCAGTGCGGTGGCCGGGCACGGGCTCGCCTTTTGGGCCATGGTCCATGAAGATTCCGGTAACGCCCTTCCAGGAAGCGGCGTCGGGATCGGCGGTGAGCGCGAAATCCGCGGAGGCGCGATGGCTGATGATGACTCCGGGGCCGTCGGCGAGGGTCATGGGCGCGCAGACCATGACTGCCAGACAGATTTGCTTGAGCATGTTGTCCTTCTACTATACTGTCCAACATGGCAAGGCTTCATGTGGTCACGCTGTTCGCGCTGCTGCCGGTGTGCGCACTCGCGCAGGAAACCAAGGTCACGATTCCCGACTCGGTGTCTGTCGAGGCAAATATCCCTTACAGCCAGTATAAAGAAACCGTCCTGGACATCATGCAGCCGAAAGCTGCGCCGAGTGCCAAGCGGCCGGGTGTGATCGTCATTCACGGCGGCGGCTGGACAGGAGGGACGAAAGAAGGGCACAGCCAGGAAACGTGTCTGCGTTACGTCGAAAAAGGTTTCGTCTGCGCCGATGTGGAATACAGGCTGGCGAAAGTTGCCGTCGCGCCCGCAGCCGTAACCGACGTCCTCAACGCGGCGCACTGGTTCGAGGAAAACGCTAAGAAGTATGACGTCGATACCAAGCGGATCGTGGTGACCGGGGGCTCCGCGGGCGGGCACCTCTCCCTCATGGTGGGGATGACGCCGAAGTCGGCCAAACTCGGGCCTACGACCAAAATCGCCGCGGTGGTGAACTTTTATGGCATCACGGATGTCGGCGACCAACTGGGCGGTCCGAACCTGCGGGACTACGCTGTGACATGGGTGCCGGAGCAATCGGGCCGGCTGGAGTTGGCGAATCGGGTATCGCCGATGACATACGTTCGCAAAGGATTGCCGCCGATCCTCACGATTCACGGCGATGCCGACGAGACCGTCCCTTACGAGCACGGCGTGAAGCTGACAAAAGCTCTCCGCGACGCCGGCGATGACGCGGAGCTGGTCAGCGTTCCGCAGGGCAAACATGGATTTCCGAAGGCCAAAGAAGACGAGATTTACGAGCACGACATTTGGCCGTTTCTGAAGAAGCACGGGGTGATCGAGTGAGCGTCTACGAGGACCGCCGCGAAGAGCTCGAAAAACACGAATTCATGATGGGCAAAGCGCGCGGCCAGCTTGCGGTGACGCTCGACGTTCTCACGGATGCGCTTGTGCTTGTAGGCCAGCACGGCGTCTACTGTCAGAGCGCGCGGCAGCCCGGAAAGCCGGCGATGGACGTGCAGTTGATCAGCAAGGCCATCACGGACGCCAAGGAGCTGATCTCTGGCGTAATGGGTGAATTGAAAAAATAAGGCCACTCAACTATCGGGCCCTTCAGATCAGATCCCGCCAGCGCAGAACTCGCAGCGCGCGCAGCGTGTTCCAGCGGCTCGGCTTCCCCACGGTCTCCAATCGAAAAAAAGTCTTTCCGGGGTATTCATTCTGGAGCAGCCAGCGGCCATCTGTAGTACGGCGCTGCTCGAGTAATCGCAGCCCCTCTTCGAGCCGCGGATCCAGAGCCGCCCCGGCATCCCGGAAGTAATCCAGCCCGCGCAGCACGTCGTAATGCCAGCGTGGCGGAAAGGAGAACCGGGTCATTGCGGACTTCACCACTTCGCCGGTCCGATGCGAACGAAACAGCCTGTGGGCCAACAGGAACTCGCGTCCTCGCGCCTGCGCATCCCGCGCCGCCTGCGCCCTGGTCGGCCGGAACCGCTCATATTCCAGCAGCGCCTCCAGTGCCGAAATGGTCGTATGAAATGACCCGTGGGTGGCCTCTCCGTAGCCCGGCATGGAAAGACAGTTCCAACCCCCATCCGCCATCTGCTGTCCCACGACATGCTCGGCCAGGCGATCCAAGCGCGTATCGTCAAGGCGAAACCAGCACGCCACCGCGAGCACCATGCTCGAAACACAGGTTTCGCTGCGGCTGTGATACCGGGTCCAGAAGTTGATTCCGCCGTCCTTCCAGAAGCCAGTGTCGAAGAGCGCCTTGCATGCACGAAGCGCCTGCGGATGCTGCGCCGGCAGTCCCAAGCTACGCAGCAGGACCATGGTGTAAGTGGTGGACGTCCATTTCGGTGTATAGATTCCACCACCCCAGCGTCCATCATCATCCTGGAGCGATAGCAGCCGCGCGCCCCAGCCTTCCTTACATACGCGCCGCTGCTCGCTCCGCACTTTCTGTTCCGCCGCGCCCGTGAGATCGCGCAGCACTTGCCAGCGGATCGCCGGGTCGCCTTCGAGCAGCCACTCAAGAACCCAGTTGCTCACCGCCTGCATTGTACTCCGCTGGTCCAGATTTACAACCCCTGCAAAAAATAGTTGAAGCGCTTCTCGCGGCCCATGGTGGTGATTTCGCCGTGGCCTGGAATGACGATGGCATCGTCCGGCAGTGGCAGCAGCTTGTCGTGGATGGAGCGCAGGATTTGGCGGCCGTCGCCGCCCGGCAGATCGGTTCGCCCGATGCTATCGCGAAACAGCGTATCGCCGGCGATGAGCTTGTTCTCCGCGGGAATCCACAGGCAGATGCTGCCCAGTGTGTGGCCCGGCGTGTCCAGGACGGCGAACTCGGTCGTGCCCAATATCAACTTGTCGCCTTCGCGCACAGGCCTATCGATTGGAACCTTTTCCGGCGTCTCCATGCCCAGCCATTGCGCCTGCTCGTCGAGCATGTCGCGGAGCAGCGTATCGTTCTGGTTCATATAGACCGGCGCTCCGGTGGCCGCGCGAAGCTTGTGGGCGCCGCCAATGTGGTCGATATGAGCATGGGTGATCACGATGGCTTTCACGGCCAAGCTGTGGCGCTTGAGGATGGCCTGGATCTCGGGAATGTTGTCGCCGGGATCGATGACGATGGCCGCGCGCGTCTGCTCATCGCCGAAAATCGAGCAGTTGCATTGCAGCACGCCCACGGGCAGCATCTCGTGAATCATGACCCGATTGTATACTCAACCATATGACGGAAGCGCTCAACGTGTTGATGCGGTGGCTGCATATCACATCGGTGGTTGTGCTGATCGGCGGTGTTCTCTATGCGCGCCTGGTGGTGGCGCCGGCGGTTGCGTCGCTCGCGGCAGCCGAGCAAGAGGCGCTGGGCGATGCCATGGCCGCGCGCTTTCGTTCGCTGCTCTACCTGGCGGTTCTGTTTCTGCTGGCGTCGGGAATTTACAACATCTTCCTGAACCTGGGCCGCGGTCCGCTCTACCAGTCGCTGTTGGGAATCAAGCTGCTGCTCGTGCTGCACGTTTTCGCGGTGGGAATCCTGATCGTCAAGCCGAAAAATCCCAAGCGCAAGCGCCAGTTGACCGGCATCATGATTTCCGGCGTGATCATTCTCGCGATCTCCGCCGTTCTCCGCCAACTGCACTTGCAGTAAAGCTACTTGAGCTCGGATTCGATCGCGTCCAGCTCCTTGCCGGCTTCGGCCCAGCGCCCTTGTCCTGCAAGTTCCTTGTAACGCTGCAAATGATGGCGGATACTGTCCAGGCGGCGATCGTTAGCCGCCGGAGCAGATGGCGCTGGTGAAGGCGCGGCGGCGTTCGTTGACGCGACCTGTACCAGCTGTGCCGAGCCAGCGCCCAACTGCGCAAGCGCCTCTTCATAAGTATCCGTATAGATCAATCGGTTCCCCACCACCAGCACAACCTTTTTCAACTGCGGCATGCGCGCCTGCGTTGCCTGAATGTAGACCGGCTCCACGTATAGAAAGGTGTTGTCCACCGGCAGCACCAGTGTCTGCCCGCGCAGCACTTGCGAGCCCTGCTGGTTCCACAAGGTCAGGTCTTTGGAGATATTCTGGTCCTGGTTGATTCGCGCGTCGATCTGCATGGGACCGAAGATCAGCTCCTGCTTGGAGAGTTGCAGAACAACCAACTCGCCCAGGTGGTCACCATCGCAGCGGCCCACCATCAGGCCGATCATGTTGTCTTTAGTCCGCGGCGTAAACGGCAGCAGCAACATGAATTCCGGCCGGTCCGAATCCGGCAACGACGCCACCACATACGTGGGACTCATCGGCTCACGCTCGCCATTCTGGCCGCGAACGGTGCTGGCGATGTCCCACACATCCTCCTTGTTGTAGAAGGCTTGGGGATCGAGCATGTGATAGGTGCGGTAGATCTGCGATTGTGCGCTGAAAAGTGTTTCGGGGTACCGGGCGTGGGCGCGCAGCGTGGCCGGCATTTCCGACGCCGGATGGAACAGGGCCGGGAATAGATTCCGGTATGCCTGAATAATGGGATCGGCGGGCGCGAATATATATAGATTCGTGGTGCCGTCGTACGCGTCGATGGTTGCTTTGACGGCGTTCCGCATATAGTTCACCGGCCCGACATCCGGAAATTCGATGGAGCGTGAGTACGGGTGTGAGTTGGATACCGTGTAGCCGTCCACCATCCATGTCAGTCTGCCGTCATCCGTAATCACCATATAGGGGTCGTGGTCCCACACGAGGAAGCCCGCCAGGTTTTGCAGCCTGTCCAGCACATTTCTCCGGATCATCATGCGGCTTCGATCGGTGAAGTAGGTGTTCAGCAGTATATTGAAATCGCCCTGCTGCACCGCGGCTGCGACGCGCATCGGAAACGACGCGATGGGAAATCCGCCCTTGCCCTCATATATGGAATGTTTGTTGTCGGCGCCGAAAGGGTAGTCGAATTCCGGCTGCTGCGTATCCACAAAAACGGGGCTGTGCACCACCTCGCCGTAATAGATCTGGGGCCGAACCAGCTTCAGCCCCGGCGCCGTGACCTCCGGCGGCATGTTTTGAATCAGAAACACCGGCAACCCATCCGGCCGGATCTTGCTCACCTCGGCCAGCACCACTCCGTAACCGTGCGTGTAAATGAAATGCGAGTTGATCCAGCTCGTTTGGGCTTCCGACACCTGCCGGATATCGAGCTCGCGCGACGCCAGTAACACCTGGCGGTAGTTTCCGCCAATCGTGTAACGGTCGACGTCTGTATCTGGAAAGACGTAGTAAGGCCGCAGAGCTTGCGTTTGCGAGACCGTGTCGTGGAAGGGGTGCCAGTCCCAGAGCCGCACGTTGTCGAGCAGGTTCCGATGCCGCGCCGGATCGATGGGCGTGCTCGAATGAACCTGGAACTCGATTTCCTTAGCCTGATTCTCGATACCGAATGCGCTGCGCGTGGCGTGAATGTGGGCCTGAATGTACGGCCGCTCGAGCGAAATCTCGTTGGGCCGCACGTACAAGGCGGAAACGGCTCCGGGCACGATAAACCGGACAACCAGAGCCAGAGCCATGGAGCCGGCAAGCACCCATCGGCCCATCCACACAAACGCCGCCGCCGCGAGACACGCCGCAATCAGCAGCCATTGCAAGGGCAGGACGATGAAATTGTCCACATAGTCCGCGCCCACCAGAAAATTGTGCTGGTTCAGCACCATCTCGTAGCGGCCGAGGAAAAATCGAAACGCGAGAGCCACCAGCGCCACCACCAGCGCGCCGCGCAAGAACCGTGATTCAAGGCCACCCTCCAGCCGGAAGATGCTCGGGTCGAGCTCGCGCATATCGCGCAATTCCGACAGGCTGTGACGCAACTGCCAGATGCGCGCCCCAATCCAATAGACCAGGATGCAGATGATCGTCAGCACCAGCAGAAACTGTCGCAGATCGGAGTAGAACGGCAGGTCGAACAGGTAGAAACCCAGCGGCAGCCCGAATACGGGATCGTGCCACGCCCGCGCATCCGGCGGAAGACTTCTGCTGCCGGCGTAGCGAACCACCGTCCAGGAATCGAGCGCGCCGGAGGCAACCAGAAAGGCCACCAGAAGCAGCACAATGGTGGATAGCCTCGCGTAGATCACGTGATCGCTAAGACCTGTTCCGGCGAATTTGAGGGCGCGTGCGTGCGTCCACCACAGCGCCACGAACGCGACCAGGGTGGCAGCAGCGATCGGCGCCACGCTGTAGAGATACATGGCCAGCCAGGTTTCGACCTGGCCGAGTTCCTTCCACCACTGGTAATCGATGAGGATGGATGCGATGGTGCGCGCGCCGATGAGCAGCAGCAGGACCGCGACAATAATGGTGATGCGAAGCGCCGGCCGCCGTGAACGACTGCGAGGGAGCTGGTACTGAGGCATGGGACTGCGGTAATTATGACACAGGAATCCTAATTCGGAAGCGCAGTCAATGCCGCTGTTGACTTTCCTTTTCCCACTTCTTGGTCGGAATGGCCAGCAGGATCAAGATTAGAATCGCAACTACTACGCCTAGAATCAGTCGGCCGTATGCGATCGCCGTCCCAACGGATGCGGTAGCCCACAGGGCGGCGGCGGTGGTCAGGCCGTGCACGTGTGCGCGCCCGCGCATGATCACGCCGGCACCGATAAATCCGATGCCCGTGACGATTTGTGCCGCAATGCGCGTGTCACCCGGCGCGATCAGCCCGAACACGCACGCTCCCAGCGCTACCGCCGCGAACGTGCGGATGCCCGCTTCCTGGTGTACGCGCTCGCGCTGCCAGCCCACCAGCGCGCCCAGGAGAGCGGCCATCAACACCCGCAATACGGGTTGCCATTCCTGCTCCCACGGCATAGACAGAGTGCATCATACCTCTGCCGGGGGCGAGGGGGCCGATCGGGCTATGCGCGACCGAGTGAGACTACGGCGTCTGGAGCGGGCCGACCGGAAACGTAGTGGGTAGTCCGACAGCGATCGCGGTCGAAGGTGCGCCGGCGCCGCAGGTGGGATGTCCGAAACCGCTGGCGCTCACCAGGTTTCCGTGTGCATCTTCGGTGATGTCGAAGATGATGTTGTCGGTGTTCCCGGCCCCGACACCAGCGGGAACATCGTCGAAGTTCAGAGCATGGCGCACTTTCCAGGCAATAATGTGATCGGTGCACGATGTGTCACCGCTCACGCCGAGTCCGCCGACAAGCGTGCCTTGACTGTTGTAGAGGGCCAACCCACCGCCGAACACGTTAATCCCGCCGATTTTGCCTCCCACCATGGGATCGTTCTGCTGGCCGTAGTTGCTGGAATTGCCCCCGTAGGCTACCCCGGTGTCCACCGGATTGCTCTCTTGCAGCCCGAACAAGCTGCCGCCCGGCTGCACGGCGGAATAGAGATTGGCGGTGGACAAGGCAAACTTGGAAAGGCTGAACGCGTTGGCTGTATTGGCCTTCTGCGCCGAAATCACTCTGCTGCCAGGCCACTGCGACCCCCGGTCTGTTCCGCTGAATGTCACCAGGCAGACCACGCCGTCGCGGTTCACCACGGTCGCCCACATGTTAAAGCCGAGACCACCATTTGCCGCGCTCGCTACGACGGCGGTCAGCGCGCTCTGAACGGCTGAGAAACTGGGCAGGCTCTTACAGGCGTTCCCTTGGCCGTCGCCATTTCCATTTTCATCATCGTGGTGCTTGTCCGCGAATGCCATGGCGGTAAGAGTCAGGCACGATGCGGCGCAGATGAGTCTGATTGACGTTGATCTCATTGTGCGAATCCTCCTTGGTGTTTTTTCAACAAACCTACAAATCTCCACTATGTGTCACGTGCCTGACCCACGCAGTCTGGCGCGGCGTGGGGCGCCCTAGTGGGCGTTCACGGCTGTGGCCAGCAGCGTTCCGTCGGGCAGACTTACTCCCTTCACCTCGACCTGCATTCCGACCACGAGATCTGAGAAACGGTGCACCTTCCCTTGGAACTTGGTCAAGGTGCCGGTAATGATCGATTCTTTGAATGGACTGATAAAGAACGACGCCGTGGCGGCAACAATCGAGCTGATCTGGCCTTGGATATCGAAATGCGGCTGAGCGGCGGTATTGATGCTCACGTGGATCGCCCCAACGTACTCGTAAGTCGTCGCCGAACCAATGGTGCGGGCGATCAGCACCAGCCCGGCCCAGTCTTCTGCTCCCAGTGTGGCCGGGAAGTCGAGGGTGGCGTGACCGTCCCCCTCGCCATTTGTGCTGAGCCCTCCGGCCTGTCCCAGCAAAACACAGGCAGCAGGTCCGAAACCAAAGCGGCAGAAATAGGCTGTATAGGTCTGATTGGGGCTGGCGCCGTCAAGGTCCACGTGCAACGTGCCGTCTGAAGAGAGATGAGCCGTGCCGCTCTTGAGCGGATCACTGCCGGTTGGCACAAATGCAGGCCCGAGCGGCTGGCCGGCTGGGGTTCCGGCGGGAACATTGAGATCGGCAACAGGCACCAACGAACCGGGAGCCAGGGAATCCGGGTCATTGGCGCGCAGATTTGGAACGCACACAGCGCACGCGAGGAGCACGCCGGGCACCGCAACCATCCAGGTTTTCTGTCTGGTCATTTTCGCAAACCTCCACAGTGGGAACTGGTGCTAGGCAATCCGGCATCCAGGTGGCGATGTATCTCAAATGACAGAAAAGGCAGTTCGGAAAGTCGAGTGACGCATCAGCTACAAATTGCAATTGAGGCAGATTTACTCACATGTGTGTCAATCGCGATGGCGGTCCGTGTGTCGTTAAGTGATAAAACGTACAGTTAGCAAATCCCCTTGACCAGCCCTCCATCCACGGCGACCGACGCGCCCGTGATGTAGCTCGCCCTCTCTGATGCGAGAAACGTCACGAGGTTGGCGAACTCTTCCGGTTCTGCCAGCCGTCCCAGCGGGATCTGGCGCGTCCATCGCTCTTCCGCCTGATGCGCTGCCAGGCCCTCGCCCCTGGCGAGCCGTTCCGCGAGTTCCGTGAGCCTCGCCGTCCGCGTGTATCCCGGGCACACGTTGTTGACGGTCACATTGTCTTTGCCGTATTCATTTGCCAGCGTCTTCACCAGCCCGCTAACCGCCGAACGCACCGAGTTCGATAGGATCAGTCCGTCAATCGGCTGCTTCACCGCGACCGACGTAATCGCCAGCAGCCGGCCCCAGCGCTGTTTGCGCATCACCGGCAGCACTTCTCGCGCGAAATAAACCACGCTCATCAGGTTCAAGTTCACGGCCGCGGCCCAATCGTCCTCCGTCGTCTCAGCAAAACTCTTCGATGGCGGCCCGCCGGCGTTGGTCACGCAAATGTCGATGCGCCCGAATCGCTCGAGCGTCTCCGCAACCAGACGCCTCACTTCGTCGGGACGGGTCACATCGGCCGCTCGCGCCAGCGCCTCAACACCTGTCGCGCGCCGAATCTCGTCCGCAGCCGTCTCGATCGCGTCCGCCCTGCGTGAGCACATCGCCAATTTCGCCCCTTCTCGCGCCAGAGCCAGGGCGACCGCCTTCCCCAATCCCTGGCTCGACGCCGCGATGATCGCCACCCGATCCTTCAATCCGAAATCCATCACTTGCCTCGCCGCAGATAGTGATCAGTGCCGTCCAGCCAATCCAGGCGAATGGGGCTGAAGATGTCCAGATCGAGCGTGTCCTCGAGCGCCACCGCGCGGTGCGGAACATTCGATGGGATGTGCAACACCTCACCTTTCCGCACCACCACGGTTTCGCCTGCCAGCTCAAACTCGAGCGCGCCCTCCATGATGTAAGTGAGTTGCTCGCTCTCGTGGTGATGCTCGGGCACCACGCCACCCTTAACAATAAACACCTGCGCCACCATCGCCTTCTCGCCGGTGATGACCTTCCGCTTCAACGTGGGGTTCATGACCTCAGTCTTCACTTCGTCCCAAGAGAATAGCCGCATCACTCTGCTCCGGTCTGCCATTCTACATGGACGGTGTTCCCTGCATGCGCGGCCAGAATCCTGCGGTAAAATAGGAAATGGACTCCCTTCCAAGAGATTTCCTGCATGATTGTCGACACCGTTCTGGCTAAAGTTTTCGGCACTAAGACTGAGCGCGAAGTCAAAGCGCTCCAGCCGATCATTGCCGCCATCAACGACCTCGAGCCGCAGATCCGTGACCTCTCCGACATCGATCTTGCCGCCAAGACCATCGAATTCAAAGAGCGCGTCGATCAGGGCGCCACAATCGACGATCTGCTCGTCGAGGCGTTCGCTGTGGTCCGCGAAGCCGGCCGGCGCTTCCTCAACATGCGGCATTTCGATGTGCAGTTGATCGGCGGCATCGTTCTGCACCGCGGCCGAATCGCGGAAATGAAGACCGGTGAGGGAAAAACGCTGGTCGCCACCTTGCCGGTTTATCTGAACGCGCTCGAAGGCAAGGGCGTTCACGTCGTCACCGTCAACGATTACCTGGCCCACCGCGACTCCGAGTGGATGGGCCGCATCTACAAGGGCCTGGGCCTCTCTGTAGGTGTCATCGTTCACGATCTCGATGACGAGGAGCGCAAGCAAAACTACAACGCCGATATCACCTACGGCACCAACAACGAATTCGGTTTCGATTACCTGCGCGACAACATGAAGTTCCGCATTGAGGACTGCGTGCAGCGCGGGCACCACTACGCCATCGTCGACGAAGTTGACTCCATCCTGATCGACGAAGCGCGCACGCCGCTCATCATTTCCGGTCCGAGCGAGGAATCCACCGACAAATATTACAAGGTCAACAAGATCATTCCGAAGCTGGTGCGCGGCGAGGTCATCGAAGGTAAGGAGCCCGGTGAGAAATACACCACCGGTGATTTCACCGTCGACGAAAAGCATCGCGCTGTCGGCCTCACGGAAGAGGGTGTATTCAAAGTCGAGAAGCTGCTCGGCCTGCCCAATCTCTACGATCCCGCTTGTATCGAGTTCAATCACCACGTGCAGCAGGCGCTCAAAGCCCACGTGATTTTTCTTCGCGACAAGGATTACGTGGTCAAAGACGGCCAAGTCATCATCGTCGATGAGTTCACCGGCCGCCTCATGCCGGGCCGCCGCTGGTCCGATGGTTTGCACCAGGCCGTCGAAGCCAAGGAGAACGTCAAGATCGAGCGCGAAAACCAGACGCTCGCCACCATCACCTTCCAGAATTACTTCCGCCTTTACAAAAAGCTCTCCGGTATGACGGGTACGGCTGAAACCGAAGCCGCCGAATTTCAGAAGACTTACAACCTCGATGTCACGGTCATCCCTACGAACCGAAAAATGGTCCGGAAGGAATTCGACGACATCGTCTACCGGACGGAAGAGGAGAAGTTCCGCAACGCGGCCAAAGAAATCAAGAGTCTCAACGAAAAAGGGCAGCCGGTGCTTGTCGGCACCATTTCTGTCGAAAAGTCCGAGCGCCTCTCGGCCTTGCTCAAGCGCACGGGCGTCAAGCACGAAGTCCTGAACGCCAAAAATCACGAGCGCGAAGCTTCGATTGTCGCGCAGGCGGGCCGTAAGGGCGCCGTAACCGTTTCCACCAACATGGCCGGACGCGGAACCGATATTCTGCTGGGCGGCAATCCCGAGTTCATGGCGAAGGAGCTGTTGCGCAAAGCGGGCAAGAATCCCGACATGCTGCAAATCGCCGCCGTCGGAACGCCGGAGCGCGCCGAATGGGATGCCGCCATTCAGAGATTCAAAGACGAAACCGACTCCGAACGCAAGGAAGTGGTAGCGCTCGGCGGTCTGCACATTCTCGGAACCGAGCGGCACGACTCGCGGCGCATCGATAACCAGCTTCGTGGCCGCGCCGGCCGCCAGGGCGATCCCGGCAGCTCGCGTTTTTATCTTTCGCTACAGGACGATCTGCTCCGCATCTTCGGTGGCGAGCGCATGCAGAATCTCATGCTCCGCCTGGGCATGGAAGAGGACGTGCCCATCGAGTCGAAGCTGATTACCAAGCGCATCGCGGCAGCGCAGAAAGCCGTCGAAGTCCAGAACTTCGAGTCCCGCAAACATCTGCTCGAGTATGACGACGTCATGAACAAGCAGCGCCAGGCCGTCTATGGCATGCGGCGCCAGCTTCTCGAAGGCGTGGATCAGAAAGAGCGCGTCATGGACATGGTGCGCGGCGCCATCGGGGCTTTCATCGACATTCGTTGCCCGCAAGGCGTCCATCCCGATACCTGGGACCTCGAAGGGCTCCGCACCGACGTCCTCAGCCAGTTCGGCCATAAGATCGAACCGGGCGAGCTCGCCGGCCTGCAGCGCGAGGCGCTCGAGGAAGTCCTATTCGAGCAGCTCGCGCAAAAGTATCAGGCAAAGGAAGACCTGATCGGCGCCGACCTCATGCGGCAGAGCGAGCGCTGGGTCATGCTCAAGGTCATTGACGACCAGTGGAAAGACCACCTGCTCTCCATCGACGCTCTCAAAGAGGGCATCGGCCTGCGCGGTTACGGCCAGAAAGACCCGCTGGTCGAGTACAAGAAGGAGTCTTTCACCCTGTTCCAGGACATGATGGACCGCATTGAGGATGAGACGGTCCGTCTTCTGTTCTTCCTGCAAATCGCCCAAGAGCCCGGCGTGGGCCGCCGCCCGCAGCTTCCATTCAACGTCGACGAAGAAGGCTTCGAGGAAGAGGAAGAAGAGGACGAAGGAGCTTCCTCAGCCGCGGCCGAGCAGGAACGCGCCGCCGCTCAATCCACCATCCAGGACTTCACGCGCAACATCCAGCGCAAGAAGGAAAAGGAAATGGAGCAGTTGCAGATGATGGGTGGCGACGGCTCCAACGGCGCCAACAAGCAGGTCATCAAAGGCGACAAGGTTGGCCGCAACGATCCCTGCCCCTGCGGCAGCGGCAAGAAATATAAGAAGTGTCACGGGGCGTAGGTCGTGATGCAATCTCGCGGCCTGCTGTTCAGTCTCACCGGACTTCTCCTGTTTTCTCACGCTTGCACTCTGCCGGCCCAGGGTGTCCAGCACATCACCGTTGCCGGCCGCGATGTAGCTCTGTGGAAGCCCGCCGGCGCGGCTCCAGCCGCCGGCTATCCCGTCATCGTGTTTTCGCACGGCTTCACCGGATGCAACACGCAATCCGGTTTCCTCATGGAAGCTTTTGCGCGCGCGGGCTATTTCGTTCTAGCCCCCAACCACGACGACGCCCGATGCGGCACTGCCCGTAACCATTCGCTCGCCGACCTTCGCCCCGACCAGCCGTTTAGGGACGAGAAGCAATGGAGCGACGAGACCTACAAAATCCGAGCGTCGGACATCCGTGCCGTTCTCGATGCGGCGCTACGGGAGAAATCGTTTGAAGGCGTGCCTGTGAATGGAAAGCGCGTCGGCATCGCCGGACACTCGCTCGGCGGCTACACTGCTCTGGGCATGGCGGGTGCCTGGCCGTCATGGAAGGACCCGCGCATCAGGGCCGTGCTGGCGCTTTCCCCGTATTGCACTCCCTATGTTGCCAAGGGCGACCTTGGACACCTGAAGATTCCGGTCATGTACCAGGGAGGCACTCTTGATTTGGGCATCACACCGGCCGTCCGGCGCTTGAGCGGCGCCTATGATCGCTCCTCCTCCCCCAGGTACTACGTGGAATTCAAGGGCGCCGGCCATTTGGCCTGGACGAACTTGAACAAGACCTACCAGGACGTCATCAGCTCCTACAGCGTCGCTTTCTTTGACCGATGGCTGAGCGGTGCGGCCAATCCAGACTCTCTCGCCCTTTTGACCCGCAAGCCCTGGCCGGATCGCGTCAGCTTCCTGAGAGTCGACCTGAAATAGCGGCGCGTGAGCCCGTCCCATTCTGATCACTGTGTCAGGTGCTTGTTGAAGAAGGCGACAATGCGGCGGCGCGCATCCTGCGCCGAGGGTTCGTGGTAGCCGATGCCCACCACTTTCAGCATCTTGAACAGCATGTTCTGATGATTGTTGAGGAATGAGTGCCCGGCTTCGGGATATTCCTTCACGTCGTGATCCACGCCGAGAACCGTGAGGACGCGCTCCAACTGATCCGCGACTCCTCGCGTCCAGCGATCCTTGGCGCCGTAGCTGCCGACGATGGGGCACGTGCCGGCAAGAAGGGTTTCGACATCCTTGGGTAGCGGGCCCCCATAGTTAATGCTCGAAGCCGAAAAACCGTAGCCGGGTGCGAACGCCAGGGCGAATCCACCGCCCATGCAGAAACCGATGATGCCGATCTTGCCCGTGCAGCCAGCCTGGCCGGCCAGCCACGCACGCACCGCCTCGATCTCGTCGTACACTCTGCCGCGCCGTGCCATCAAATCGCGGGCGATGGATCGCAGACAAGTGATCCGCCCGCCCCAATAGAATAGGTTCGGGGCCGCGGCCAGAAAACCTTCGCTTGCGAGCCACTCGGCGTGGTTCCTCAGGTCCTGGCTCATTCCCGCCGCGTCGTGGATGACGACGGCTCCCGGCCATGGCCTGCTCTTCTGCGGCGTTGCCATGTAGGCGGGCATCTCGCCCCACGAGGAGGGGATCTTGACTTCGGCCACAGGAACCGGCGACCGGCTTCGCTAGACGTCGATGTGATCTGCGAACCGCCGGTCGAGCGCCATCTTGTTCTTGGCGGCGAGCCGGCCTGATAGCTCCTGCATCTCCGACTTTGGCAGCGGCTTGAATGCCCGTGCGTGCGCCACGTTCTGCTCGATGAAATCGAGCGACGGCATCCCGACAACAGCCAGCGACACCGGCAGCGAGAGCGAATAATACAGCAGCTTCTCCGGCGGCGCCTGGCCCAGCAGTCCCTCCTGCGCGAAGATCTTCATGGCGATCACGCCCATCTTTTTGCGATTCGCCACCGGCAGCGCCACCGTCTCGAAGCTGGTCTTCATGGCGGCGTTGATTTCCATGCCGTGTCCCGACTTCATCCCCACCAGCGCCGCGTTCAACGCCATCTGCGTGCAGTTGAAATCATGCCGCTCGAGCGCCTTGGCGAGCACTGTCGGATCGTTGTGACACGTGATGCCGATGAACCGCGCCACCTTCTCATCGCGCAGCTTAAGCAGCCGGTTCAGAATGCCGTCTTTGGCTTCAATCTGCGCCAGATCCGCCTCGTCTTCGAGCGAGTGAATGTGAATGAGATCGATCTGATCGCTTTGCAGCCGCTTCAGACTGCCCTCGATCACGCGCGCCGCCTCGTCGCCCTTGCGTGCTTCGATCTTAGTCGCAAGAAAAATGCCGTCTTTCTTGCGCCGCACCGCCATTACTTTACCCACGCGCGTCTCGCTCAGCCCGTTGCCGTACCCGTAAGCGGTGTCCATATACGTGATGCCGAGATCGAACGCGCGGTTGAGTGCATCGAGCGCCTTGTCTTCCTCTTTATACATGAGGAACCGGCTGCCGCCACCCATTGCCAGGATCGAGACCTCTACGCCGGTGCGGCCCAATTTGCGCTTGGGCAGCGTGCCCGTCTTGCCAATCTCGGCGCCCAAAGTCGTGCTAGCCGCCAGCGTCCCAAAACCGGTTGTCTCCAAAAACCTGCGTCGCGATATGCGCATGATGCCGCTCCTTGAGGGTCAGGCTATCGCAAACGGAGGATCGCCGCAAATGTAGCGTGAGGATACCGCGCCTTTTGCGGATACCCGCGGCTTTTCAGCCCAGACACGCCCGAACGGCTTCAATTTGCGTTGCCTCAAATCGTCCCACGCGACTGGGACAGGCGATAATAAAGGAACGCCTCATGACACCAACCACTAAGGTCTCCAAGCCCGCGAAACTGACCCGGGACGCCGAACCGCCCCGGAACAGCATCGCCGAGTGGGCCGTCACCATCGTCATGCTCCTGTTCGGCACAACGACCGTCGCGCAGGCGTTCGTCATCCCAACGGGCTCCATGCAAGACACCCTGCTGATTGGCGACCACCTGATTGTCGACAAACTGGCCTACGCACCGGCGGGCTCACTCACTAAGCGTCTGCTGCCCTATGAGGACCCGAAACACGGCGACATCATCGTCTTCCGCTATCCCCCTGAGATCAATACGACGTTAGTCAAGCGACTCATTGGGCTGCCGGGCGACCGGTTGAAAATCGATCACGGTGTTGTTTACCGAAATGGAATCCGACTCAACGAGCCCTATGTGTATCACAAGTATGGCTACAGGCCGATGTTCGACAACTTTCCAGCGTCGTGTTGTCTCCCAGTCAAAGAGGACCTTGCCCAACAGGCGCAGCGAGAGATGCTGGCTCAGAACGTCGTCGCCGGCGAGGTCATCGTTCCCGCCGATCGCTATTTTGCCATGGGTGACAACCGCGACAATTCCTCGGACAGCCGCTTCTGGGGCTTCGTTCCCAGAGAGAACATCATCGGCAAGCCCTTCTTGATTTATTGGTCGTACCGGGCATCGACCGAGGATCTGATCGGTGACTCAGCCGGCTCGATGGTTACGCATTTTGTAGACCTCGGCGAGCACTTCTTCACGCGAACGCGCTGGGAACGGACATTCAAGTTAGTGCGCGGCTTTCCCGATGAGGAATTACCCAAGGAGCCGCTGCCGATTAATCCGGGGTCGGCGAATCCGTAGTCGAGAATGAAGAATCCCCCTCACCCCGGAGGCTTTGTGTTGCGTCAGTGCATGGGCCTCTCGGCTTGAGCATCCCGGACGCAGCCGCCGCTCTTGGAGTCACGCGCCCCACACTATCCGAACTGGTGAACGAAAAGCGCGGCATCTCTCCTGAAATGGCCGTCAGGCTGTCCAAGGTCTTCGGCGGCAGCGCCGAAAGCTGGCTTGTGCAGCAGGCGCAGTACGATCTCGCGCACGTTCGCTCCGAGCGTATGAAACTCAAGCGGCTGCAATTGGCCTAGGACAGGAAGATGCGGCTCCTGGTGGACGAGCGCGTAAATAGGCTCCTTGACGGCCACAACCGCGATGAGCGCTGTCGGCGGTACAACAGGGTGGTAAAAACCATGTACGCTCGCCCGGTCGGCCGCTTCTCGGCTGTCTTCCGCGATGAACCACCAAATAGAATCGATATCTTCCGCCGCGTGCGGCGTGAGCTGAAAGGGCGCGCTCATCCTCGCGGCTTTAGCCGCTCGGCGCGTCGCTGCCGCAACACTTCAACGGCGTCATCCCCGTCGATCAATTCACCTTGTTCGGCCTGCGCAAAGCCCTTCTCGATATGGGCCGCTACGGCTTCGCGCTGTTCGACCATCCAGTCTTCGAGCTGAAGCTGTTCGCGGATGATCTCGAACGCCTGATCGAGCACCTCACTCGGATTCTGGTAAGCACCGGACTGGACGGCCAAGTCGATCACGCGCTGCTGTTCAGGTTTCAGGTCAATCGCCACGATGGCCTCCTATTCTCCAAAACCGGTCTGCTGTCCTCACCCTACCCCGTCGTTCCTCGCAACGTCAACTTCGAACTTGTCCCGAGTCTCTCCTCACCCCAATCAGCGCTTTTGTCACTCCTGCCAGCCGCTCTCTCACAATCTCCCCGTCCGGAAACAGGCGCTGCATCTCCGCGGCGCTCAGCAGCCGGATGTCGCGCAGATAGTGATCGATATAAAACTTCCACCGGTCTGCGCTCGGCCGCTCGATGAGCGCCCAAACTGTGAAGCGCCGCGCAATCCTGTTTTGCCAGGCTGATGGCAAGTAATGCAAGAAGGGTGTCATCATGTGCGGCTCCACGGGGAATCCCCGGTTCGGCGTCTGCACCCAGTAGGCCTGGCCTACGCGCGCGATCTCCGCGGCGAACTGCCGCTGGCTCTCCCAATCGCCCACGTGCTCGATCACCGAGTTACTGAACACGATGTCGAAGGATTGGTCGGCGAACGGAAGCCGGCGGCCGTCGCCGAACACGCAAGTGAAATGTTCGTCGAACGCTTCGCGGTGGCGCGGCATATTTAAGATCGTGACCCGCGGCCGCACACTCAGAAACTCCCAGTTGAATGGCGTTCCGCCCACATCCAGAATGCGTGTTTCGTTTGTGACGATGAACGTCCGCGCGAACCGCCGCATGCGGCGCGAGCGGAAGTGGCGAAGCAGAAACTCGATCAGGCCCACGCCTCACTCTCCCGCAAGATGCAGCACGATGCTGCGGCGATGCGGGCTCGAACGGTGCTCGAAAACGTAGATTCCCTGCCACGTCCCCAGCGCCAGTCGCCCTTCTACCAGCGGAATCGTCAGTTGCGTTTGCGTCAGCGCCGCGCGGATGTGCGCCGGCATGTCGTCGGAACCTTCGGTCGTGTGCCGGTACCAGAGCGCGTCTTCGGGCGCCAGCCGCTCGAAGAACTCATCCAGATCGCGGACGACGTCGGGATCGGCATTCTCCTGAATCGTCAATGAGGCCGAGGTGTGTTGGATGAACGCGGTCAGCAGACCCGTGCGCACGCCCTGCCCTTCGACCCACTTCTCGATTTCTCTGGTGATGGGATACAGCCCCTTGCCGCGCGTCGCCACTTGCACGCGGTGCGTGAACTGCTTCATTCCACGGTGACGCTCTTGGCCAGATTGCGCGGCTGGTCCACGTCGCAGCCGCGCCGCACCGCCACGTGGTACGCCAGCAATTGCAGCGGCACGATCTCAAGAATCGGCAGCAACAGCTCCGCCGCGGCGGGAAGCTCAATGGCATGATCCGCCATCCTTGCGGCCATATCATCCCCCTCCGTCACCAGCGCGATCACCACGCCCTCGCGCGCCTTCACCTCTTGAATGTTGGAGACCGTCTTCTCGTAAAGGATGCGGCTATCCGGCTGCGAGGGATCGTGCGTAGCCAACACCACCACCGGCAGTTCCTCATCGATCAGCGCATTCGGGCCGTGCTTCATCTCACCCGCCGGGTAGCCTTCTGCGTGAATGTAGGAAATCTCCTTCAATTTGAGCGCGCCTTCGAGCGCCATGGGGAAATGAATGCCCCGGCCCAGGAACAGAAAATCTTTCGCTCGAAAGAGTTTCCGGCTCAGCTCTTCGAATACCGGATCGTGTGTCAGCACCTTTTCCAATTTCGCCGGAATATGGAGCAGCTCCTGCACCAGGCATCGGGATGTGGCTTCGTCGAGAACGCCGCGCGTCTGGCCCAGATACATGGCGAGGATGAAGAGCGCCGTCAACTGCGACGTGAACGCTTTAGTTGAAGCCACTCCAATCTCTGGGCCGGCGTGCGTATAAATGGTGCCTGAGGCTTCGCGCGTGATCATCGACCCCACAACGTTGCAGATGGCCAGCGTCTTCGATCCTTTCTGCTTTGCCTCGCGCTGCGCCGCCAGCGTGTCCGCCGTCTCGCCGGATTGCGAAATTACCACCGTGAGCGTGTCGCTTCCCAGGATCGGGTCGCGATATCGGAACTCGCTGCCGTAGTCCACCTCCACCGGCATGCGCGCCAGTTTCTCGATCATGAACTTGCCCGCCAGCGCGGCGTGCCAACTCGTGCCGCAGGCGATGATCCGGACTTGCCGGAACTCGCGAAAATGCTTGGGCGAGATGTCCATCTCGTCGAGGAATATCCGGCCCGTCTCCTGGCCCACCCGGCCGAGCGTCGTGTCGCGAACTGCGCGCGGCTGCTCGTAGATTTCCTTGAGCATGAAATGCTTGTAGCCGCCCTTTTCCGCCATGATGGGGTCCCACAGAATGTGTGAGACGTGGCGATTGACTCTCCGCCCGTCGAAATCGCTTAAGTGCACACCTTCCGGGGTCAGCACGGCCATGTCGCCATCCGCCAAAAAGAACATGTCGCGCGTATGGTGCAGGATGGCCGGGACGTCGGATGCCACGAAATATTCGCCGTCGCCCAGCCCTATGACTACCGGGGGCCCCGAGCGCGCCGCCACAATCTTGTTTGGATCGCTCCGGGCGAGCACCGCCAGCGCGAACACACCGGTCAACTGCTTGACCGCAGCGCGCACAGCCTCTTCCAGGTTTCCCTTGAAGTGCTTCTCGACCAGGTGGGCGATGATCTCGGTATCGGTTTCCGTCTTGAAAACGTGGCCCTCGGACGCCAGTTGGTGCTTGAGCGCCAGGTAGTTCTCGACGATGCCGTTGTGCACGACGACGATGTCGCCCTTGCAGTCCCTGTGCGGGTGCGCATTCTCCTCGGTGGGACGGCCGTGTGTCGCCCAACGTGTGTGCCCAATCCCGTATCGGCCATCCACGGGATCCTGGCGGATAACCTCCTCCAGGTTGTGGAGCTTACCCGATGCGCGCCGAATTCCCAGAGTTTCGTCCTCGCAGTAGACCGCGATGCCGGCCGAATCGTAGCCGCGGTACTCGAGGCGTTTCAGCCCTTCGAGTATGATGGGAACGGCCTTGCGGGCACCCACATAGCCGACAATTCCGCACATAAGGACCATTATAGAGGTGCGCCAGCCACCGAGTTGGGTGATATGCCCCAATTTCCAGTGAGATGCATCTTGAGGAAATCGCACATTTTGTTGCAGATGCGTGCTGGCACGTGTGGTGCTGACGCCGTTCTTGGAGGCAAAATATGACTCGAATCTGGCCGGTCCTGTTGATCGCGGGGTGCGCGCTGGCGGCTGACACGAAACCACCCGCGCAGGCGGCCCGCGGTCAGGCCTTCTTTCTGGATGAAACCAATGCAAAACACTGCGGCACTTGCCACTCGCTGGCGAAGCAAGGCACTGCCGTAGGCCCCGATATTTCCAAACTCGCCCGTCTGGGCCCACGCGCCATTCTTATGGCCATTCACGCCACCCGCACCGAATATGTGCAGAACGTGAAGCTGAAGAATGGCACGGAGTTTCCCGGAATGCCGGTCGTGCAGGATGCCACGACGGCGCAGTATTATGACCTCAGCGTCACGCCGCCGGTGCTGCGGAAACTGGATCGTAGCGAAATCGCTTCGGTGGGCGACAATAGTGTTTGGAAACACCCGCCGGAATCGGCCGGATATACCGGTCAGCAGTTGGCCGACGTAATCGCCTTCATCAAGTGGGCCTCTTACGGCGACACCAAAGGTGTGAAGGTCGAAGACGTCGAATAGCGGCTGACGCGTCTCTCTCGCGCCACGTCGCGTTGAGGAGAACGAATGAAGCTGCGCGACGAAGATGCATTGGAATACCACGCCGCGGCGCCCGCGGGCAAAGTGGCCATCCGCCCGACCAAGCCCTGCCTCACGCAACGTGACCTAAGTCTCGCTTACACGCCCGGGGTCGCGGTGCCCTGCCTGGCCATCGAACGCGACCCCGGCTTGGCTTACAAATACACTTCCAAAGGAAACTTAGTAGCGGTGGTGACCAACGGCACCGCGGTGCTGGGATTGGGCAACATCGGGCCGCTTGCCGGCAAGCCGGTGATGGAAGGCAAGGGAGTGCTGTTCAAGCGCTTCGCGGATATCGATGTGTTCGATATCGAGCTGGCCACGCACGATCCGCGCGAGGTCATCCGTACGTGCCAATTATTGGAGCCCACTTTCGGAGGCATCAATCTCGAGGACATCAAGGCGCCGGAATGCTTTGTAATCGAAGAAGAATTGCGGCGCACCATGAAAATTCCGGTGTTCCACGATGATCAGCATGGCACGGCCATCATATCGGCCGCGGCGCTGCTGAACGCGCTGGAGATTGCCGGCAAGGACATCGATCAAGTTCGTGTGGTTTTCAACGGCGCGGGAGCGAGCGCCATCGCCTGCGCCAAGCACTACATGCGGCTGGGAGTCCGCCGCGAGAACATCCTGATGTGCGATACCCACGGCGCCATCTATGCCGGCCGCGAAGAGGGGATGAATCCCTATAAGCAGATGTTCGCGGTCGAGACGCGGGCACGCACACTGGCCGACGCGCTGCGCGGTGCCGACGTGTTCTTCGGTTTGTCTTCGGCGAATTGCGTGACGCCGGAGATGGTGAAGGCGATGGCGGAAAGGCCGATTATTTTCGCCCTGGCCAATCCGGATCCGGAGATCGCCTACGACGTTGCCATGGCTGCGCGGCCAGATGCGATTGTGGCGACGGGACGCTCCGATTATCCGAACCAAGTGAACAATGTTCTGGGGTTCCCGTTCATCTTTCGCGGCGCGCTGGATGTGCGGGCGACGACAATCAACGACGATATGAAGATGGCGGCGACGCGCGCCCTGGCGGCCCTGGCTAAAGAAGACGTGCCGGATTCGGTGCGCCGCGCCTATGGGCTGGAGCAAATGGAGTTCGGACGCGAGTATCTGATTCCGAAACCGTTTGATTCGCGAGTGCTGGTGTGGGAGGCTTCGGCTGTGGCGGAGGCCGCCATCCGGACTGGCGTGGCGCAGCAGATGCTCGGAATGGACGAGTACCGCGAGCAACTCGAGCGGCGGCTCGGCAAGGCGCGGGAAGTGATGCGCGTCATGATTCACAAAGCACAGCGGGAACCCAAGCGCATCGTGTTTCCCGAAGGCGAAGAAGACAAGATCCTGCGTGCCAGCCAGATCCTGGTGGAGGAGAAGATCGCCGCGCCGATTTTGTTGGGACGTGAGGCGGTCATACGGGAACGAATGGCGAGCCTGCATCTCCACAAGGGCTCCATGCAGATCATCGATCCCGCGCAATGTCCCGACCGTGCCCGTTACGCAGAAGAGTTCTACCAATTACGCCAGCGTAAAGGGCTGACACGGACCGAAGCGGGGCAGGCGGCGCTACAGCACACCGTCTTCGGATCGCTGATGGTGCGGGCGGGGGAGGCGGACGCGCTGGTTGCGGGGTTGACGCAACACTATCCGGACACCATTCGGCCGGCGCTCCAAGTGATTGCCGTGCGGCCCGGTTTGCGCAAGGTTTCGGGCGTCTACATGTTGATCACGCCGCGCGGAGACATCTATTTCCTGGCGGATGCCACGGTCAATATCGAGCCGTCGTCGGAGGACCTGGCGGAAATCGCGATTTGCGCGGCCGAAGCGGCGAGCCGCTTCGGCCTCGAGCCGCGTGTGGCCCTGCTTTCGTTTTCGAATTTCGGCAGCACGCGGCACCCGCTGGCGGAAAAGGTGGCGCGGGCGGTGAAACTGATACGCGATCGCGAACCAAACCTGATGGTGGATGGCGAGATGCAGGCCGATACGGCGGTGACGCCCGAGATCATCGAGCGCGATTACCCGTTCAGCTCGCTCAAGGGCGGCGCGAACGTGCTGATTTTTCCGAATCTCGAAGCAGGCAACGTGGCGTACAAGCTACTGGCGCGCATTGGTGGGGCGGAAGCCATCGGCCCGATCCTCATGGGCATGAGCCATCCGGTGCACGTGCTGCAACGCGGCGCGGAAGTCAATGACATCGTGAATGTGGCGGCCATCGCCGTGGTGGACGCACAAGAGCGGAAATGAGCCGGTCACAATTTGTATGAAGAAGGTCTGCAAGTACAAAAGAAAAAAAGTGTGAAGCGTGCGGCACACCTTCGCGTTCGCCTGAGCGGGGCGACAAGGCCGAATCAAGGCTGGAGCATGGATTTTGTGAACGATCGTTTCGCCGACGGCCGCTGGCTCCGCATTCCCACGGTGATCGATCAGGACACACGCGAGTGCCTGTGCGCTTACGCGGATCGTTCGCAGACGGGCGAGAAAGTCGTCGAACGCATGAAGCATCTGGTGGCCACACGTGGCGTACCGGAGTCGATCGCTACCGACAACGTGCTAAATGCAAGTGATTTTTTACGATGAGGACGCAGTTACCCCATCGACTGCGCCGACGCGTGATCGACTGTCCTTCCGGGGCCTTTCCAAGGCCTGGGTTCCCGTGGGCTTTCCACGTCATATAGGACCCCGCTCAACATAATGAACACAAGATCTGCACCCGAGGCGAGTCTTCACTGCGCTTGAAACAGCGTAAGGTCCCAGTGGAAGGTCCGAGCATTATCTACGAGGTCGAAGACGCCTCAACGCCTCAACGGCTGGAGCGAGAGGGATCAATCCACTGGGAATTCGTTGTTCGAAAAAGCGCTGGTAGCAGTGCCCTGCGCTTGCGGTCGGCATCGAACGGTGTGGCGCGCAGATAGCGCTCATATTTATCGCGAAACACGTTTTCGCGCTGATGGATCGTGACCAGGCCAGCCATCCAGAACGCCAGCCGCAGTCGCTTGTTGCCCCGTTTGGACAAGACCTCGTGCCCTTTGTTCTGACCCGATTGGCTTTTCGCGAGATCCAGGCCACAATATTTTAGAAACTGCCGGTGATGGCGAAAGCGGC
>Ga0335081_10002057_pt1 | contig 31760 bp, 25 predicted proteins | sample Lox_Sample_35_FD_206713 | JGI IMG/M metagenome (GOLD analysis project Ga0335081, IMG submission 206713) | Soil microbial communities from Loxahatchee National Wildlife Refuge, Florida, United States - Lox_Sample_3.5 | ecosystem: Environmental > Terrestrial > Soil > Wetlands | place: USA...
GACTGGCATTGAATACCAACCAAACGCAGTTCTCGGTGCAGTATGGGGTAAACTATGGAGTCTCTCGAGGTCCATCCATGCTAGTGGTCATGCGAGCGCACGCTACTGAAGAACAGGTGCGTGCGGTGTGCGAAAAGATCGATGCGGCGGGATACCGTGCGCACGCCATTCCCGGAGCCGAGCGCACCGCTATCGGCATCACTGGAAACCGGGGCGAAGTCGAGCTCGGCCTGGAAGAAATGCCGGGCGTGGCTGAAGTGATCCGCGTTACCAAGCCCTACAAGCTGGTGAGCCGCGACGTTAAGCAAGACAACACCGTAGTGGGTTTCCCGGGCAGCCCCGCGACGATTGGCGGGACGGAACTGGCGATCATCGCCGGTCCGTGCGCGGTGGAGAGTCGTGAGCAGACCTTCGCCATCGCCGAGCGCGTGCATCGCGCCGGGGCCCAGTTCTTCCGCGGCGGTGCCTACAAGCCGCGCACCTCGCCCTACTCCTTCCAGGGACTCGGTGAGGAAGGCCTGCGGATCCTGGCGGAAGTGCGCGAGCGCTGGGGCCTGCGCATCGTCACCGAAGCCATCGACAACGAATCCCTGGAACTCGTGGAAGAGTACGCCGACGTCATCCAGATCGGCGCCCGCAACATGCAGAACTTCTCCCTGCTGAAGCGCGCCGGCCGGTCGAAGAAGCCGGTGCTGCTGAAGCGAGGCATGGCGGCCACGCTCGAAGAATTCCTCATGGCGGCCGAGTACGTGATGTGCGAAGGCAACTATAACGTGGTCCTGTGTGAGCGCGGGGTGCGCACCTTCGCCGATCACACCCGCAACACCCTGGACCTCAGCGTAGTGCCGGCGGTGCATCGCCTCAGCCACCTGCCCATTCTGGTGGATCCCAGCCACGGCACCGGCAAGCGCAACAAAGTGACGCCGCTTTCGCGCGCGGCGGTGGCGGTGGGCTGCGATGGCCTGATCATCGAAGTGCACAACAATCCCGACCACGCGCTCTCCGACGGCATGCAGTCGCTTTATCCCGAGCAGTTCGACGCATTGATGGCGGAGGTGCGGCAGATTGCCGCCGTGCTGCACCGCGAACTACCACCCCAGCACACGCAAAACCGGCGCGCACTGGGGACCTCGGATGCCCCTGCGACGGCCGCCGCGCGCTAGTCCGTTGAGCCTGGCCAAACAGATCGCCCTGGGTCTCGCGGGCCTCTGCCTGTTGGTTCTCGGCGGTTGCCGCAACCAACCGGTTCCGGATCTGCGGCAGTACGCCTACATCAGCAACGGCCGCAGCAACAGCGTCAGCGTTCTGGACCTCTACAGCTTCCGCGCTATTAAAACGATTCCCGTGGGCCGCGGACCCACGGGAGTGACCGCCAGTCCCACGCGCAACGAGATCTACGTGGTCAACACCGAGTCCGATAACATCAGCGTGATCGACGCCGAACGCAACCAGGTGGTGGCGGGCATCGGCGTGCACCACGCGCCGTACTTCATCGACGTCTCGCCCGACGGCAAGCGCGGCTACGTGGCCAATTCCGGCTCGGCCAACGTTTCGGTGCTCGACCTGGAAGCGCGGCGCGTGCTGGTGACGGTGGGGGTCGGTGGAGCGCCAGGCGTGGCGCGGATTTCGCCGGACGGCAAGACGGTGGTTGTTTCCAATCGTGACGGCAATTCGGTGTCGCTCATCGACGCCGGGAGCAACCGGGTCCGTAGCACCGTTCCCGTGTGCCGCGAACCGGGAGACGTAGCCATCCTGCCCGATTCCAGCAAGGCCTTCATCGCTTGCGGCGGCTCGTCCCAGGTGGCGGCCGTGGACCTGCGATCCGGGAGCCTGCTCACCTTGCTCGACGTCGGCAAGACGCCCGTCATGCTGGCACTCAAGCCCGATGGCGGCGAACTGTTCGTGTGCAACTTCGACTCCGACAGCATCTCCGTCATCGAAACCACCGCCAACGAGGTGGGCAACACGTTCCTCATCGGCACCCACCCCTCGCACGCGGTGGTCAGCAGCGACAATTCCCTGCTCTACGTGAGCAACTTCGGCGGGGATGCGGTAGCGGTCTACAGTATCGACACGGGCAGCCTCGTCGCCACGGTGCCCGTGGGCAGTCGCCCGGACGCTTTGGCGCTCACTCCCAACCAACACTTCCTGCTGGTCACCGACACGCTGGCCGGCGACGTGGCCGTGATCCTGAAGCGCGACAAAACCACCAAAGCCAACCCTGCGCCGTTCGCGCTGCACACCCTGATCCCGGTCGGCATTCAGCCCAACCAGATCACAGTGAAGACATTCATCGCCCAGGAGCCGACGCCGTGAGGCCTCTGATGCTCCGTAGCGCCGCCGCCCCGCTCGTCCGTGTGGGCGTCCCGCCCCACGCGCGAGGACAGGATGCCGCTTCGGCTACGCTGAGGGCAGGCTCTCGCGACATCCGGCCAGACGCCGGGGCATTTACTCTCCACGGAATTTCCTCTGCTATTCTGAGCACACATGCAGATCCAGCACCAGGTTCCGCTGGCGCCGCTGACTACTTTCCAGGTGGGCGGTCCGGCGCATTACTTCGTGGAAGCGCACTCTGAAGAGGACGTTCGCGCAGCAGTGGCGGAAGCGCGCGGCTGCGGATGGCCGCTGTTTGTGCTGGGCGGTGGCAGCAACTTGGTCATCTCCGACGCCGGCTGGCCCGGCCTGGCGCTAAAAATTGCGCTGACCGGCATTGCAGAGCGACGGGACGGTCCGCGCGTGCTGTTCAAAGCCGCCGCAGGCGAGGACTGGGACGGCTTCGTCGCGCACACGGTCGCGCGCGAATGCGCCGGCATCGAGTGCCTGAGCGGCATTCCGGGCACGGTTGGCGGCACGCCGGTGCAGAACGTAGGCGCCTACGGCCAGGAGGTCGGCGAGACCATCACGACGGTGCGCGTGCTCGACATCGCCAGCGGCGAGGTCCGCGAGCTGGAGAATTCCGATTCTGGCTTCGCCTACCGCACCAGCACCTTCAACACGCGGGAGCGGGGACGCTACATCGTGCTGCAAGTGAGCTTCGCCCTTTCGCCGGGCGGCGGTCCGCGCATCGAGTATGCGGATCTCAAACATCATTTTGCCGACCGCAGCGCTCCTCCGACGCTTGTGGAAACACGCGACGCGGTGCGCGCCATCCGCCTCAGCAAAGCCATGCTGATCGTTCCCGGTGACGACGACTGCCGCAGCGCCGGATCGTTCTTCAAGAATCCCGTGCTGACGCGCGACGCTTTCGAGCAACTGCAGTCTCGCGCCGGAGAAGTTCCCAATTTCCCGGCACAGGATGGCATGGTCAAAGTTGCGGCAGCCTGGCTCGTTGAGCATGCTGGCTTTGCTAAGGGCCTCACGCGCGGGCCGGTGGGAATCTCACGCAAACATGCCCTCGCCATCGTCAACCGCGGAGGCGCAACCGCGGCTGATATCATCGCCCTCAAGAACGAAATTCAAAAGCGCGTGCTCGACTGCTTCGGTGTTCACCTCCAGCCCGAGCCCGTCTTTGTAGGCTTCGACCAACATCCTTGAGCTAATTCTCAGAACGAAAACTTCGCGGCCAACTGTACCAGCCGCGGCGGCGCCGCGCTCACAATCTGCCCGAAGGTTGCGCTGCTGATGTTGCCGTTCACCGCCGCCGGTCCGTAAAACTGCGCATGATTGAAAGCGTTGAAGGCTTCGAGGCGAAGCTCGAGCGCTTTCGCCTCGGCCAGCGCGATGCTCTTCTGCAAGGCAAGATCGACATTATCGATCCCCGGCCCGTGGAAGAATCGCCGCGGTGCTGTGCCCATCTGCCCGAGCTGCGGCAGGCTGAAGAGCGCGGTGTTGAAGGCAGGCTGGCCGTTGCGCGGGTTGTTGTTAATGGCCAGCGCGCCGGGCGTGTAGTCCGGCGTATCGACGCCGTTGTTGTTAATGCCGTTTGGAATGGTGCCCAGCAACGAGGTGTCATTGTTGTTGTAGAGCGTTACCGGAAAGCCCGTGCCGAACCGCGTCAGCCCGGAAATGACCCAGCCCTTCGCCAGCTGCGGATGGCTCGCGAGCAATCGGCCGAGCGGCAGTTCATAGCGATAGCTGGCTACGAAGTTGTGCGTCATGTCGAAGGCCGAAAGCGCGCGGCTGAGCGAGGGATCGACCGGATTCACCGCCTCCGCCAGGCTCGACGACTGGTCGAGCGACTTGCTGTACGTGTAGCCGGCCATCAGCTCCAGCGGCCCGCTGCTGTGGCGCACGTTCACCTCAAGCGCGTTGTAGTTCGAGTTGCCGATCGTCTTCTGATACGTCACCGCGTCGAAATCCGGACCAAACGGCGCACGCAGGCCGGTCTCGGCAAATGGCCCGCAACCCGGAGTCTCGAGGCAGAGCGCGGGATTGCCGGGATTGGCGGAGATCAGCACCAGAAGATGGTGCGCCTGGGTGCCGACGTAGCCCACGCTGAGCACGGTGCTCTGCGCCAGCTCGCGCTGCACAGTCAGCATGTAGCTCTCTGTGTACGGCGGCACATTTCCGCGGTAGAACGACGGCACACCGGTGATCGGCATATATCTCGACCAGTCGACCGTGGTGTTGGGATTTGCTGCCGACGCGCCGTAAGCCGGGATCGGCGAGGGGAACGGCTGTCCTAAAGTGTTGCCTGTTGCCGCAGCGACGAAAGGCGTTGCGAACAGCGGCGGCCCGATCGTGCTGCTGTCGTAGTCGTAACCGTAAGGCGGATTGGCGCTCATGATGCCCGCTGAGAGCCCTTCGAACGCCGTGTAGAACATGCCGTAACCGGCGCGCACGCCGGTTTTGCCTGGGCTGCCGAAAATTTTCTGCAGCAGGCTGTTCTGGAAGCTCGGCGAATACGCGAGCCCAAGGCGCGGCGAGAAGTTCGTGTACTTGGTGGGCGCGAGCGTGCGCGGAATACCGGGATCGCCGGGAAACACCAGTCCCTGCGGCGCGCCCGGATACACCACCGACTGCTGGCCCAGCACCAGCGTCTGCAGCTGGTTGTACTTCTCATACCACGGCGGCAGCACGTCCCAGCGCACACCGTAATTCAGCGTCAGGTTCGACTTCAGCCTCCAACTGTCCTGCGCAAACGCGCCGATGTATTTGTTGCGGAGATAGAAGCTGCGCGAATCGCCTTGCCGGTAAAAGCTGGCTACGCCGAGAAGGAAGTCGGCGAAGTCGGAGCCGGTCTCTGAACCGGTGAACTGGAACGAGCCGTTGTAAACCGCGTCGGGATTGATGTTGATCTGGTCGAGGTGGAACTGCCCGCCGAACTTCAACGTGTGCCGGCCCAGCAGCTTGGAAAAATTGTCGCTCCACTGGTACGTATTGTTCACCTGCGTTTCGCCAGTGGTATCGACGCCGAAGGTGAAGTCGTTGAACGAGACGTTCTCGATGCCCTCGATCTTCGGCGCGAGCGGCACGATGCCGAGCGTGCCCGCTCCCTCGACGAATCCCTGCGAAGCCAGGCTCGGTCCCACGCCGCCAACGGGCTGTCCAACGTCATTGGCGAATCTCATGTAGCTGAAGCGCAGTTCGTTGATGGTGTTCGGCCCCAGCGGCGTTGTAAGTCCAGCCGCGAATAGCTGGGCGCGGCCCGCCGAAAGCGCGTTGAAGCCGGGAACATTCGCTCCGCCCTGCGCCGTGGGATACGGATTATTGAGGAAGTAATCGTCGAGCGAGTAATAGCCGAAAAGCGTTCCCCAGCGCGTGTTAGCGTCAATCCGCATCGCGCCTTTGTCATCGCGAAGCTGCTCGTTTTCCGCGGAAGTCGAAAAGGTATCCGCGCTCTGGTTCGGCTGCGGAATGTACTGCAGCAGATTCTTCGCCGGCGCCGACCACGCGCTCTGCGGAATCACCGCGCCGGGAAAAACGCATTGCGCGGTATTGGCGCAGACAGCGGTGTAATAGGGCTCTCCCGGGGTGATCGCGTAACCGAGCTTCTGCGACAGCAGGCCGGCCCAGTATTGCCCATTCACTTTTCCCGTGAGCGTGCTCGCCAGGTCGGAGAAGTTGCCGCTGCGATCGGCCAGCGAGGGAACGGAGATCAGCCCGGTGTCCACGCCCTGCGTCATGCGCGTGCCCTGGTAATCGACGAAAAAGAACTGCTTGTCCTTCGTGACCGGACCGCCGAACGTCCCGCCGAACTGGTTGCGATCGAAGGTCGCGCGCTGGGATGAGAAATAATTGCGCGCGTCGAGCGCGGTGTTGCGCAGAAACTCGAAGCCACTACCGTGAAACTGGTTTCCTCCCGACTTCGTGACCACGGTCACCTGCCCGCCGCTGTAGCTGCCATACTCGGCGTCGAAGTTGCTGGTGAGCACACGCAATTCCTGGATGGAGTCGAGATTCGGCACCACCGCCGTCCCCATGTTGAAGGCTTCCTGCACGGTGCTGCCGTTCACCATGAAGCCGTTGGCGGTCTCGCGCTGGCCGCTCACGGAAAGATTTCCCGGATCCACGTCGCCGGAAGGCGGGGTAGTGACGCACCCTGACATCATCACCGCGTTGGGCTGCTGCGAGCTGGCGGGAATGATTCCCGGCTGAATTGCCAGCAAGTCGGTAACGCTTCTGCCGTTCAGCGGGATGCTGGCGACTTTCTTCGCGGCGATGCTCTCGCCCAGTTGCGTGGAGGTGAGATCGGCCTGCATTCCCTCGGCGGAAACTTCCACGATCGTGCTGGCGGAAATCATCTCCAGGCGCGCATCGAGGGTGAGCGCAGCCGAGTTCACCACCACCGTATGAGCGTAAGGCTTGAACTCCGCGGCTTCAATGCGAATGCGATATTCGCCGGGCGCCAGACCTGAGAGGATGTAAGTACCATCCCCGTTGGTGACCGTCTGTTGCTCGCGGTTGTCCGCCGCAGCCTGCAGCCTGACCGAAGCGCCGGGGATGACGGCGCCGCTGGGATCGAGCACCATGCCGGAGATGCTGGCGGTCGCGCCCGCCCAGCTCCTGGGGAATGAAAACAACGAGAGCAGCACCACCAGGATGAAATTGATATTGAATTTCATTTTCATGATGAGGCCCATGCTAGAGGGGCCCCAGGGCGGGCTGCTGTGAGGTGGGTCACATCTCTGCGTGACGAGACGCCGTGGCCGCTACTCCGGCCGGGGCTGCAGCAGGTGGCAGGAGTAAGTCTTGATTACCAGCCAGACCTCTCGCCCGGCCGCGAGCGCCAGCGATTCCCGCGCACTGGGAGTCAGCTTCACCTGGAAGACGATGCCGCAGTCGACGGCGGCGTGCACGGCAATGCCTTGCTGCTCAAGCGATACCAGCCTGCCGGCCAGCACATTGCGTGCGCTCAGGCCCTGGGGGCGCTGCACCGCCATCAGGATGTCACCCGCTCTCACGGCGATGCGTACAGTGGAGCCGGGCGCGGCCTGAGCCAGCGGCACTTCCAATTCGGCTGTCGAACCTTCCAGACGGCAGGTCATGGTGCCGTGCGGCTCGTGAAGCGCCAGTACGCGAGCATTAAAGATGTTCTCGAAGCCGGCCAGCTGGGCCATCGTCTCCTGGCGCGGCGCGCGCATTACCTCCTGCGGCGCGCCCTCGGCGAGGATCTTCCCTTCTTCCAACACGACCACCCGTTCGCCCAAGGCAAACACCTCGCGCTGGCTATGGGTGATGTAGAGGATGGGGATCTGGTGCTCACGGTTCCAGGATCGCAGGTCGGCGATGAGCTGCGACTGTGTCGGCTGGTCGAGCGCGGCCAGAGGCTCGTCCAACAGCAGCACCTGGGGTTCGATGACCAGTGACCGCGCCAACGCGACGCGCTGGCGCTCGCCCCCCGAAAGCTCTGAAGGCTTGTGGGACGCGCCGTGCGCAATGCGGAACTGATCGAGGATCGCCTGCACTCGCCGGCGGCGTTCACCCTCCGCCAGGCGGCCGAGGCCGTAGGCGATGTTCTGCTCGGCCGTCAAATGTGGGAAGAGGGCCAGGTCCTGGAAGACGTATCCCACGTTGCGTTGCGCCACCGGCACATCGAGGTTCTGCCCGCGGTCGAACAACACCCGGCGGCCGACGGCGATCCTCCCCGCATCGGGCGTGAGCAGGCCGGCCACGCAGCCGAGTACCGTCGTCTTTCCCGCTCCCGAGCGGCCGAACAGGATGGTGATCCCGGCAGCAGCCTCGAACTCAGCCGCCAGTTCGAAGCCTCCGGAGAAACCTTTCCGTATGCGGACTGACAGGACCCCATTCCGTGCAGCATCCGAGGGCCGCTCGACTTTGAGGCTCGCGCTCAAAGCACCCATACCTTTCGGTTGACGGCATACACCACCGACAGGGTCACGAACGAGACGGCGAGGAGCAGCAGCGCAGTCTGATTGGCGACGGCATAGTTCAGCGACTGCACCTGGTCATAGATGTCGATGGAAACGGTGCGGGTCACGCCGGGAATATTTCCTCCCACCATCAGCACAACTCCGAACTCGCCCAGGGTGTGGGCGAAGCTGAGCACCAGCCCGGTCACGATCCCGGCATACGACAGGGGCACAATGACACGCGCAAAAGTCCGCAGGCGTGACACACCCAGCGTCGCCGAGGCATTCATTAGTTGGCGGTCCACGGATCGAAACGCGGCGGCGAAGGGTTGCACGGCGAAAGGCAAGCTGTAGATCAGCGACGCCAGCACCAATCCTTCAAAGGTGAACGACAGTGTGTGCCCGAAAACGCGCAGCCAGAGCCGTCCCACGGGGCTACGCGGGCCCATGCCGACCAGCAGATAAAATCCCAGCACCGTCGGGGGCAGCACCATGGGCAGCGCCACCACCGATTCCACCAGGAACTTCCAGCGCCAGCGCGAATAAGCGATCCAGTACGCGATGGGCATGCCGATCACCAACAGCGCGCCGGACACAATGACCGCCAGCTTGATTGAGAGCGCCAGCGCTTGCCAGTTCATTGCTCCTCGGGTGGGTGGAATCCATACTGGCGCAGGACCGCCTGGGCTTCCGGAGTCCGCACGTAATCCAGGAAGGCGCGGGCGAGGGCTTTGTCGCGCGCGGCCCCCGGGATTATCGCCGCCTGCTCCAGAGGCGGATAGGAATCAGACGGAATTTCCCAGTATGTACCCTTGCCTTTCAGTGTGGGGGCGCGGGCCAGGGAAAGGGCCAGAATGCCGATTTGCGCATTGCCGGAAGCCACGAACTGCGCCGTCTGGGAGATGTTTTCGCCCAGCACCAGCTTGCCCCGCACTTGGTCGTACAACTTGAAGCTTTCGAGCGCCGCTTTAGCGGCCCGGCCGTAGGGCGCGTGCGCCGGATTGGCGATGGCGATCCGCCGCACCGAAGGATCGAGCAGCGCGCTCATGCCCATCTTGCCGAGATCGAGCGGAGAGCCGACTGGCGCCCACAGTACGATCCGCCCGCTGCCATACACCCAGAGCGTGGAGGCAATGGCCAGGCCGCTGGCTGCGAGTTTCCGCGGGTACTCCACGTCGGCGGAGAAAAACACGTCAAACGCTGCACCGTTCTCGATCTGGGAAAAGAAATTTCCGGACGAACCGAAGGCCAGGCGCACCTGGTTGCCGGTCTTCCGCTCGAAGCCGTGCGCGATATCGGTGAGGGCAAAGGTGAGGTCGGAGGCCGCCGCGACCGTGATCTCCGCCGCCTGCGCCCCTTGGGCGGCTGCCAGCGCAATCACGAGGAACAGCGAGCAGCAGGAAATTCGCATAGCAGGTCCGGTCCGGCTTCACACGCGGACGATCATCACCTCGGTGGACTTGATCAGGGCGGCGGCCGTGTCGCCACGTTTCAGCCGCATTTCGCGCACCGCGTCGGCGGTGATGATGGAATTGATGGTCTGACCGCCGATGGAGAGCTTGACCTGGGCCATTAAACCGCTGACCCGCACCTCGAGCACTCGCCCGACCAATTGGTTGCGGCCGCTGATGCGGCGGAAATTGCGCCGCCGCTCGGGGCCTGGCTTCTCTCGCAACCGATGCAGATAGCGGTCCAGTTCGCTCTGCGGTATGCGGTGATGTCCTCCCGCGGTTTTGACGGTCCGCAGCTTGCCTTTGTAGATCCACTGCTTCACCGTGGGATAGCTGATGCCCAGCAGGGTGGCGGCATCGCGCGGGCGTAGCAGATCCATACGGTGTGCACTTTAATACGACATGATTTGTATATTCAATACTATTTTCTCGACTGTCCCTGTGTCCTTTACTTCGCGGACTCAGGGCGCGAAACTTTCAGGAGTTCTGCGAGTCTGAGTAGGTGGGGGAAATCCGCAGGCCGCTGCGGTACGTACTGAGGATATGGGGGAGACATGCTGATCAAAAAGCCCGCTGACGTTGCCTCATCCGACATCACGCCCAAGCGCGTTTACCTGAACCGTCGCACGTTTATGGCGGGAGCCGCAGTCGCGGGCGCGTCGCTATTGGCAGGACGCGGGCTGCTGAAGATGGCGTCTCCCAGTCAAGTGGCCCAGGCAGGCGCGAAGCTGGACACGGTCAAAGGCCCTTTCGGCACCGACGAAAAGCTCACCCCCTACAAGGACGTGACCACCTACAACAATTTCTACGAGTTCTCCACGGATAAGGACGGACCCTCGGAACTGGCAAAGGACTTCCGCACCCGCCCCTGGCAGGTGGAGGTGCAAGGGCTGGTGCAGAAGCGCCGCACCTTCGACATCGACAGCCTCCTGAAGCTGGCGCCGCTCGAAGACCGGGTGTACCGCCATCGCTGTGTGGAAGGCTGGTCGATGGTGATCCCCTGGGTTGGCTACCCGCTGAGCACATTGCTCAAGCAGGTGGACCCGCTCGGGAAAGCGAAGTACGTGGAATTCACCACCATCCTTGATCCCAAACAAATGCCGGGGCAAAGAACGAGCATCCTGGACTGGCCCTACGTCGAAGGCCTGCGCCTGGACGAAGCCATGCATCCGCTGGCCATCCTCTGTTTGGGCCTCTACGGCGAGGCCTTGCCCAACCAGGACGGCGCGCCGGTGCGCATCGTGCTACCGTGGAAATACGGTTTTAAGAGTGCCAAGTCCCTCGTCAAGATCCGGCTGGTGGAACGCCAGCCCATTAACACCTGGAACCGCGCTGCACCCAACGAGTACGGCTTCTATTCCAACGTCAACCCAAACGTAGACCATCCGCGCTGGAGCCAGAAAATGGAGCGCCGCATCGACGGCAGCGGCTTTTTCGCCTCGATCCGCAAAATCCCGACGCGCATGTTCAACGGCTACGATCAGGTGGCGCCGCTCTATGCGGGAATGGACCTGCGGAAGTACTTCTAGATGACCCGCGTCGGCTGGCTGAAACTCGCGATCTTCCCGCTGTGCCTGGCACCGCTGGGGCTGCTGGTCTGGAAGGCGGCGACGGCGCAGCTCGGCGCCAATCCCATCGAGGCTATTACCCACTCGACCGGCGACTGGACGCTGCGATTCGTGCTAATCACGCTCGCCATCACGCCGTTGCGCAAGCTCACTGGCCAGCCCTGGCTTATCCGCTTCCGCCGCATGCTCGGGCTGTTCGCCTTCTTCTACGGCTGCCTGCACTTCCTCACCTACATCTGGCTGGATCAGGCATTCAATATTCGCAGCATGGCCAAGGACGTGTACAAGCGTCCGTTCATCACTCTCGGGTTCACCGCCTTCGTGCTTCTCATCCCGCTGGCCGTGACCTCGACGCGCAAAATGATCCAGCGGCTGGGCGGGCGCCGCTGGCAATGGCTGCACCGCCTGATTTACCTGAGCGCCGCGGCTGCCGTCGTGCACTTCACCTGGGCGATGAAGAAAGATATCCATCGCCCGATCGAGTACGGCATCGTGTTGGGGATGCTGTTGGGATATCGTGTGGTGGTTTGGGTGACCTCGGTCTTGACCGAGAGACAGAAGCGCACCGCCGTCATGTCGCACGCCTCGGCAGATTAGCCCGGCAGGTCCTCTGGATCGCCGTCAGCACGGCCAGCAATCCCGCCACGAGCCCGAACCAGGTGACAACCAGCGTGTGGGCCAACCAGCGCGGCACGTCGGGATTTTTGTCCAGCAGATAGGGGAGAAAGTACGGCGTGGTGGAGCGGAGCCGCTGCCAGGGATCGTCCCACGTCCAGGAGTTGCGCAGGCCCCACGCCTGCACTTTGCCGAGCGCAACTGCGGCGATGTTCTCGAACCGCAGACCGATCACGAACGTGGGATGCCCCAGGGTTTTCATCTGGTAGATCTCCAGGGGAAACCAGAAAGCGAGCGACGCAAGCTGGAAGGCGATGCTCACCCCGATCAGCAACAATCCGGCTCTCCACCACGGCGGCCGCAGGTCGCGTCGGTGGCGCAAGAGCAGGGGGATGGCCATCATTGCCAGCAGTTCAACCGCGGTCGAAACGTAGCGATCTCCCCAGGCTTCATCGCCGCTCCACACCACGTAGCGCGCATAAAACACGACATGTCCGGCGACCAGCAGGGCTGTCGCCACAAGCCAGGCGCGCATCTCGGGCCGCAAGCGTTTCCACAGCAACGCCGCCAGCAGCAGCGATAACACGACGAGCGGATCGAAGAGAAAGATCGATTTCTCCGGCGTGATCAGCGGCCCCAGCAAGCCCACATGCCAGGGTGTGCTCCAGGGAAAATTTGCCGGCAGGCTGGGATCGAGGCGCTTCTGCTGCGCCCCGTAGATCGACAGATACGTATTGAAGACCGAGCCGAAGCGGTAGTACTGGTAAACACGATCGATGGCGAAGAAGAAGACATAACAGGGCGCGGCGATTTTGAGATAGGCGCGCAGGCGCGCCTGGATGTTGCGCCAGCCTGCCTTCTCGATCAGCAGTACCAGCAGCAGGAAGACTCCGGCGGCAACCAGATTAAGCGCCGTAGTCAAGCGGGTTAGCAGGCTGGCGCCCAGGGCGAGCGAGCCGTAGAAGAGCGCGCGACGACGCCCAGTACGCAGCCATTCGTACTGGAAGCAAAATCCCGTGAGCGTCAGCAGCATGATGAAGTTGTTCTCCATCGTGTTCTGCGTGTAGTGCAGGAAGGTAGTGCCAAACAGCAGACCCAGTGCACCCGCCATCGTCTGCGCGACGCTGAAATTCAGCAGGCGGAGAAAGCGGAAGCACACTAGAATGGCCAGCACGCACACCAGAACATTCGTGGTGACGCTCACCACGATTTCGCGCACGCTTGGGTCATTGCCCTGGTAGTCGGCGAAGACGGGCAGCCGCTCGAGGTAAGTGCCCACAATATCGGAGGGCAGCATGAGCAGCGACTGGCCCATGCCGTACCAGCCGTAGATCCGGCCACGGCGGCCGTTGAGGCCGAACTCGGGATATTCTTGGGGCAGCACCGCCGGCTGCGCGGTCCAGAAGGAATGCGTTGCCTGCAGGCGGTGTTGGGTGTCGCTGGAACCCAGTTCGCCGGACTGCACCACCAGCGCCGTGAGCAACGCCGCCAAGCCGAGCAGAAACGCGGGGCGGAAGGCAAACGCGTGGAAGCGAAATCGCATCCGCGGGCGATGCTAGCGCAGAAGTCAGCAGAGATTCAAATGGCAGAGACGCAACATGCTGCGTCTCTACATTCTGGCGCCTAGCGGTAGGTTAGGACGGCAGGCGTTGTCCCGGAGTATAGGTACGAGCCTGGCTGCGTCTGCTGATCACAGCGACCCACCCAGCCGGACTGCCTACCAGAGCGGCTTGCCGTTCTTGTCGCGGAAGGTGAAGGTCTGGTTGCCACGCTCAATCGTGCGCGCCAGGATGGCATTTTCGTCGTCGCCAACCTTCGCTTTGACACCGGTGACTGTGACCTCATCACCCTTGGTGAAACTGAATCCGTACTCGTTCAAGAACTTGCTCAGCGCAAGGTGGACAGTAACAAGGCCCTTGTCGGTCTTGAGCACCAGGTGCGCGCCCATGCCGCCGCTGACGGGGCACTGGAAATCCTGTACATCCTGTACGACGCCCTTGATGGTTACTTCGTTCGCGATGTTATATTTCAGGTGGCTAGCCGGGATCTGCGCCCACACCAGGGCCGCCGTCAGTAGAATGCCCACGGCGAGAATGAATTTCCGCATGGCGGACCTCCTTTCGCCGAATCTCGCGCGTCCACAAGGAAGAGGGCTCGCGCGAGCGCCGGACATATCCGTCTATCACCTTATGCGAACCAGGGTCAGGGCTCAGTGATGGCCATCACTTGAGGCTGCACCATGGGTCACCGGCTGGCGGCGCAGAACTTTTCCCGGGTGCAGGGGTTCCCAAGAGAGGGAGACCTGCCCGCGTGCGGTCTCTCTGTTAGGATTAACTTGGCGTCATGAAGTTTTTGTATTGGGGGTCCTTATGGGTGAACTTGGTCTTCCGGAAATCCTGCTCATCCTAGGTATCGCGCTGCTGTTATTCGGTCCCAAGAAGCTGGGTGACCTGGGCAAGAGCTTGGGAGAAGGGATTCGCAGCTTCCGCTCGGCCGTGAAAGAGGAGCCGCAAAGCCCTCCCTCCGAACCGCCGGAGAAAAAGCAGGCCTCCTAGAGGAGGACATCATCGCCCAGCCACTGCCGGCCTTGCCGGGCCCGGTTTCCGAACTGGTTCTTCTGGATGCGACCGTTTTGTCGCAGTTCCTCGCCGCCAAACAGGTTTCCTGCCGCGAGGTAATGGCGGCATTTCTCGACCACATTGATCGCTTCAATCCCCGGGTCAATGCCATCGTGTCGCTCCAGCCGCGCGACATGCTGCTCGCGGAGGCGGAGGAGCGCGATCGCGAGCTGGCGCGCGGGCACCGTCGTGGATGGATGCACGGCTTCCCGCACGCGGTGAAGGACCTGGCGCCGACTCGCGGTCTACGCACCAGCTGGGGCTCGCCGCTGCTGGACACCGTGCCCCCCGAGGACGCCGTCTTCGTGGAGCGCATCCGCAACAGTGGCGCTATCATCATCGGTAAAACCAACGTGGCCGAGCTCGGCATGGGATCGCAGAGCTACAACCCTATTTTCGGAACCACGCTCAATCCCTGGGACCTGTCGAAGACGGCGGGCGGCAGCAGCGGAGGCGCGGCCGCGGCTCTGGCGCTGCGCATGCTGCCGGTGGCCGATGGCAGCGACATGATGGGCTCGTTGCGCAATCCCGCCGCGTTCAACAATGTCCTGGCTCTGCGGCCCTCGTACGGACGCGTGCCCTCCGCCGACATCGAGCTCTTCTTCGGACAGTTGTCCGTGGCCGGACCGATGGCCCGCAGCGTGGCCGACTTGGCACTGCTGCTCTCGGTAATGGCAGGCCCCGACCCGCGCATGCCGCTCTCGATTTCTGAAGACCCCGCAATCTTCACGCACGCGCTTGCGCGCGATTTCCACGGAGCTCGCGTGGCCTGGCTCGGTGATTTGGGGGGCTATCTGGCCGTAGAGCCCGGCGTCATCGATCTCTGCCGAAGCGCGCTCCGCATGCTCGAAATCATCGGCTGTACCGTCGAGGAGATCGGCCTTGGCTTTCCCGCGGAGCGCTTGTGGGATGCTTGGCTCACGCTAAGGCATTGGCTCATTGCTGCCGGCTTGGGGGCGTTTTGCATGGATCCGGTGAAGCGCGCCCTGATAAAGCCGGAAGCAATCTGGGAAATCGAAAAGGGGCTGAAGTTAAGCGCGCAGGATGTGTACCAGGCTTCCGTGACACGTTCCGATCTGTATCGTGCCGTCCTGAAGCTGTTCGACAATTACGAATATCTCGCCCTGCCCAGCGCGCAGGTGTTTCCGTTCGACGCCAGCACTCACTGGCCCAAGACGATCGACGGTGTAACCATGGACACCTACCATCGTTGGATGGAGGTAGTCATCCTGGGATCATTGCTGGGCTTCCCCGTAGTGGGCGTACCCGCGGGCTTTAGCGCGAACGGACTGCCGATGGGAATGCAGATCATCGGCAAGCCGCGTGCGGATTTTGCCGTATTGCAGCTGGCGTACACCTATGAACAGGCGACAAACCGGGTCCAGGACCGGCTGCCGCCACTGCTGGGCCGCACCTAAGAGCGCTTAGTTGATGCGTGTCGCCATCATCTCCGACGTCCACGGCAATCTCACTGCGCTCGAGGCCGTCATTGCCGACCTCAAAACCACGGGCCCTGACCTTGTGCTTCAGGGCGGCGATCTGGTGGCAGGCGGCGCCCGTCCCGCCGAGGTCATTGACCGCATCCGCGAGTTGGGCTGGGCAGGCGTCGTAGGTAACACCGACGAAATGCTATGGGCTCCGGAGAGGTTCGAGGAACAGGTGAAGCGCGCCCCCAAGCTCCGCGCGCTGCTGGAGGTCCTGTTTCATGATTTCGTAGCTACGCGCGATCGCCTCACCGATGAACACGCCCGCTGGCTGCAAGCCCTTCCCCACATCTGGCGCAACGATGAAATCGCATTGACGCATGCCGGTCCTGGCGACCTGTGGCAGGCGCCTATGCCGGATTGCGAGGACCAGAAGCTCATAGTGACCTATGGAAGTCTCGGCAGCGGAGTCGTGGTTTACGGACACATCCACAGGCCCTACGCGCGGCAAGTTCCGGGATTCGTGGTGGCGAACAGCGGCAGCGTAGGCATGCCGTATGATGGCGATTGGCGCGCCTCTTATCTTCTAATCGAGCAAGGCACCGTGACGGTCCGGCGCGTGGAATACGATGTGGAGGGTGAAATCAAAGACCTGCTCGGCTCAGGCTACCCGCGGGCCGCATGGCTGGCAGAAATTCGGCGGCAGGCAAAGTACACGCCACCCTTTTGACGATCCCAACCATCCGCCTCGGCGCGGACCGCTATCTCGGCGAGGGCCCGTGCCCGGCGAGGCGCACGCGTAATAATCCACGCCAATTTCCCCGACGTAGCCTAGCGCTTCCGGCTTGCCTCGCTAATCGAACTGCGCCAACCGGGATTCCAGGTCGGCGAGCGCCTGGTTCAGCATCTCACGATGCCGCGGGTTCTGGCTCGCCGCTAACTGCTGGAGCACCCGGCTGCGCGAAAGCTGCAGCGCCTGCTGGCGGCGCATGCGTTCCGGGTCCGGATTGTCCTCCTGGCTGGATTCCTGGTGGCTGGTTTCGGCTGTCTCGATCTGCGATTCCACTGCCTTGCTTTCCCAACCTCTGGCCATACTTGAATTATACGAAGATCGGCACCCAAAAATCAGGTGTTTGCGTGGGTGCCCGTTGGTAACTCTGCGCCGGTACGTTCGTACCCGCCCCTCGGTAATTTGAGCGTCCACAGGAGCCGATACTAACATCGCAGCGAGGTGAAGGCATGGCCACGGAAGTCGTAATGCCGCAGCCTGGGTACGCGAGGATGCGGCGCTGGCCGCGCTACCGGATTAACGTGCCGGTCCGGGTGGTAGTCCAGAGGCCCGAAAAAACGGTCATCGTCAGCGGCCGCGGCACGGAGTTGAACGAAGGTGGCATGGCTATCTTTGCCGGAGTCGAGCTGAAGGTGGGTCAGCGCGTGCAGATCGAGTTCACCCCTCCCTACGACGGCCAGCCCTTGCGCGTGCGCAGCACCGTGCGCAACCGCAACGGATACAACTACGGAACCGAGTTCCTCCTCCTGAACCGAGAAGACAAGCAGCAGGCGGAGCAGATCCGCCAAGTCCTGCAAGCGATGGGATCGCCGACCGACGAGGAATAGAGCGCCGGCGTTTCTAGGCGGTCTTGGCAACATCAGCCGGCCCGAACCTCGCCAGCAGAGATTCGATCAGCTTCTCTTTGGCGCGAAGTTCTGCCTTGAAGCGGCAGTCCTCGGTCTTGTAGATCTCCTCGCGCAGCTCCTGATAATCGCGGCGCAGCAGCTCCTCCAGGAGACGGAGCTCCTCGAAATCCAGATCGATCTGCATCGGAGCGCCTCCTTCCTTCTCTTATTCTAGACGCACCAGCGGCGGCACGGGATTTCTAACACCGGCGCTACGATAGAAGCGACTCTACGACCTGCACGTTTACTCCGCCGCCAGCTTCCAGCCTTTGTCTGCGCGGACGAAGGTCAAGCTCGCCTGGGCGGGTTCCACGTGGTAGAACGCCACCCCGTAATTCTGGATCAGCGTGGAGCGGTCCCAGGTATTGAAGCTCTTAACCAGCGGCCCGGCGGCATCAAAGGCGTTGCCCAGGGCGTTGGGCGCCCATTGCCAGGCGAACTGCACGTAGGCAACGTCGCGGTTGCTCATGGTGATCTTGGTCACGGCCGCCAACCGGCGTTCCGCCAGGGGAACGGTGTAGGCATCGCTGCCGTCCGAGTTCTTGGTCTTTACCACGCCCGCAATAGCGGCGACTTGGCGCTCCCCTTCCGGCGTGAAGGCAACCTGGATGGCATCGCCCTTGGCCGGACCTAGCTTGAGGATGCCGGCCTTTTCCAACAGGCGGTAATGAGGATCATGGATCTTCTCGTCCACGCTGGGCTGCAGCTCTCCTACGTGGAAGTGGACGGTGGCGGGCCCCTCGCTCTGGAGGAAGGCGGTGACCAGGCCGGCGGCCTGGGCTTGCGAAAGGCTGCGGGCGGGCATGACCGCGTAGAAGACCGTGCCCACGATCACCGCGATCAGCACCAGAACCAGCGCCAGCGGTATGAAATAGGAGGATTCCTTCTGCAGCTTCAGTTCTTCTTCGAACATGGTTGCACCTCCGGCAACAGCCGTCGAGCCCACCACCCGTTAATCCTGCACCTTCCACTATAGGCGGTAGCGCGTAGGGGTCTGTGACCGCGCTAACACGCCTGCGTGACGCAGGCTGCTTGCACTGAAATCACGCCCGGCTGTGATCACGGTCACTGTGCGGGGCGGAACGGCGGCGTGAAATGAAGACTGCGGGGAGGCCCTCCATGAGCGACGGGAAGGCGGGAGTCGAGCGTTGTCCGCGGTGCGGCGCCACTTGCGCACCCAGCCACAAATTCTGTGCCGAATGCGGCCGCTTCCTGCGGGACGAGTTCCTCGATCAGCGCCTGCTGCTGGCCCTTACCTGCGAGCGCGAAGGCCGCAACGACGCGGCTCGCCAGGAACTGGAACGCATCCTCGAGGCGGATCCCGGCCACGTGCTTGCCAATCACCTGCTGGGGAGTCTGTATTTCCACCAAGGTGTGCTGGAAGTGGCCATCCGCCACTACCGGCAGGCAGTCGCGGCGGCGCCGAAGTTCATCCTGGCGCATTACGACCTGGGCGTGGCCTGGTATCACGCGGGCAACATGCTAGAAGCCATCCGCGCTTTCCGCCGTTGCCTGGAGATCGACCCGCGCTACAACGCCGCCCACTACCGCCTGGCCTTGGCGCTGTTCCATGCCGGCCACCTGGAAGAAGCGTTGAAGCAGTTCGAGGAGTCGATTATCCTCACGCCCGAGTACCTGATGGCGCACTACCACATGGGCGTGATCCACGAGCGCCGCGGAGAGATGGAAGCCGCAGAGCGGGCCTTCGCCTACAGCGAAGACCAGGCCCTGGGTGAGGTCAGCAGCCTGTTCCATCTGGCGGTGGTGCGCCAAGCGCAGGGCGACGCCGCCGGCGCCTTGGAATGCCTGCGGCGCGCTCACGAGTTCGCTCCGCGCGAGTTGTCCGGAACCGGCCGCCCGTAATCGCTAACCGGCTTTGGGCAGAGTCGCGTCGGCCTCGCACAGGAAGCTGAGCTGGCGATCTGCGGTTTCCACCGCCTCGTTCAAATCTCCGCTCCACCCGTCGTAGAGCACCACGTCGCTGTCCGCCCGCTTGATGACGTAGCGCCACATGTGATGCTGTTCGACCGTGGCTCTGAACGGCCCTTGGTGCATGACGGGACCTTGCTTGATTTGCATCGGTCACCCCGAAAATAAGTACGACGAAGGGCGCAATATAGCTGTGAAGCCGGGCGGCGGGCATTCGGTTGCCTCGAAAGCAGTGCAATCTGGATTGCGGGCATCGCCGCGGATAAAAGGCCGCCGGCTACAGGCCAAAGGCCGGCAAAACCAGGAATCACACAGGGGCAGCAGGTACTTCACCGCTATCCTGTCCCCCCTCGACGCTGAATACGGAAAGGGGCTGGCTCTTACCCTTCACTTGCAAGGGAGCCAGGCGGTGGAGCTGGAAGTCGGGGGCGGCGCCAAGATCGCTGGCCGTGTCCTCCGAGATGAGCGTCTGGCCAGGGCCGGCGTTGCTCATCAGCCGCGAGGCCACGTTCACCGGGTCGCCAATCACGGTGTAGTCAATGCGGCGAGGCGAGCCGATGTTACCGGCGGTGACCATGCCGGTGTTGACTCCGATGCCCACGCCCAAGGGCGGCCAGCCGCGCGCCGCCGCGTCGCGGTTCATTTGCCTCACCAGGCGCTGAATGGCGATGGCCGAGCGCACGGCGCTGGCGGCATCATTGCCCTTGGAGATGGGAGCGCCGAACACCGCCATTACCCCATCGCCGAGATATTTGTCCAGCGTGCCCCCGTAATCGAAGATCACGTCAGTGACGCGGGTGAAGTAGGCGTTTAAGATCTCGACAATTTTCTCCGCCGGCAGGGTTTCCGAAAGGCTGGTGAAGTTGCGGATGTCGGCGAAGAGAATGGTGACCTTCTGGCTCACCCCGCCCAGCTTTACCTCTTGTGGGTTCGCGGCGATCATCTCCACTACTTCCGGAGAGAGAAAGCGCTCCAGCGCCGAGCGCTGCAGGGCGTGTTCGGCGAGCTGGGCGTGGGTCTTGGCGTTGTCGATGGCCGCTGCCGCCTGTGCCGCCACTACCGTGAGCACATCCAGCTCATCCTGAGTAAAGGCGGAGGTCTTGTTGAGGTTATCGACGTACAGCACACCGGCCAGCCGGCCCTGGGCCATGAGCGGCGCGCAGATGGCGGAACGCAGCCCGGAGATCACCATGCTCTCGCTGGAGCGAAAGCGCTCGTCGGCCGACAAGTCGGTGATCAGAATGGGCTGCAGCTCGGTCTTCATCCGCTCCAGCACCGAGCGGCTGAAGATGATCTGCGGCTGCTCCTTGCTGGGAGCCGCCCGGTACCGGACCTCGGTCTGACGAGTGACTTCGCCCTTTTCGTCGAACAGCATGATGAAGCCGCGCTCCACGCCTTCCACACGAAAGGCGAGTTCCATCACTTCGGCGGCGATGTCGTCGATGGAAAGCTTGGCGTGCAGCGCCTTGCCGGCGTCGTAGAGCATGCGCAGCAGGAAGTTCTCCCGCTGTAGACTATCGAGAGTAGCGCGCGATTCGCGGGCCACGCTGGTATCGGAAACTTTCACCGGCTGGCTGGCGGCGCCGCCGCGCAGCACGTTCTGGATGGCGGAAGGAATGTCGGCGCGGCGGATCTGCAGGGCGGAATCGTCCACCGACTCGAATGCCAGCTCGTATCCCCCCAGGCGCGCCCGGTCGCCCTTGTGCAGTTCGACTTCGGCGGCGATGCGCGCTCCGTTCACCATCACCCCATTGGTGCTGCCGCGGTCGGCGATCACCACCGCGCCCGCCGGCGATTGCTTCACCACCGCATGAAAGCGGGAGACGCTGGGATCGTTGAGCACCAGATCGTTGGCCGGGCCGCGCCCGATGGTGATCAGCGGCTTGGTCAGTTCCAGGATGCCGCGCTTGCCGTCCGGCGCGGAGATGATGAGTCTCGCCATAGCGCCAGTTAGGGTTTTTCCTTCTCCAGGACTTCATCCACGCCCAGAGTCTTGCCCTTTTCGATCTCGACGCTGCGGTGGATGGTCTTGTAGCCGGAGAGGATGATGGCCAGATCATATTTGCCGGGCTTGACGGCCACCTTGGCGGGCGTGGTCTCGGCAGCGGCGGCCTCATTCAGCGTGACGTGCGCGCCGCTGGGATGCGTGGTCACATCCAGCATTCCCATGTTTTCGGGGGAAGTCCCCCCGCCGCCGAAAAGACGTCTGAGTTTGGAGGCCTTGGCCGGAGCCAGCTTGGGCGCGAGGGTGAAGGTCTGGCCTTCGGTGAGGGTGATGGCCGTGCTTTCGTCCTTGTAACCCTCCAGGCGGAGGCGGATCTTGTGCTCGCCCGCGGGGACCGCCAGCTTGGCGGGCGTGAACTTGTTGGTGGGCTTCTCGTCCACCAGGATCGCGGCGCCAGCGGGCTCGCTCTGGACTTCCACCACCGCCCCGGACACTGCCAGCGATACCGCCAGATTTCCCGCCTTGCCCGCAACCACCTCGACCTTGCGCTGCGCTGTAGCCCATCCCAACTTCGAAATGCTGAAGGAATGCGTACCGGCCTTCAGCGGCGGCGAATCGAACGGGGTGACGTACGAACCACCGCCGTCGATGGCGACGGCGGCGCCGGCGGGCGTCGAAGTCACGTGCACTGTGCCGGTGGTGGGAACCTCGGGCGCGGGCGGAGGCTGTGGCGCCGCAGCGGGCGGTTGCGCTGCCGCCGATTTCGCCCTCGGCTTGGTAGCTGGGTGATGGGCCGGTTGCGCATGCTCAATCGGCGGCACGGCGGCTTCTTCCGGCGGAGTCGCCTCAGGTTCGGGCGGGGCAGGGGGCGTTTCCGGGGTAGGCGCAGTTGCGGTTTCCGTAGCTGGCGCTGGCGTCGCTGGCGGAGCCTGGGCGGCGGCAGCTGCCAGTTGTTGCCGCTTATGCCGGCGATGAACTCCCCAACCCACCAGCGCGGCAATCACCAACAGCAGCACCACGATCCCGGCAAGGACCCGCGTATTCGTCTCCCTCGCCAACCGTTTCCTGACGAGCGGCTTACCCGGGGCAGGCGCTGTGGCCACCGGCACTGGCGGGGAGGGAGCTTTGGCAGCCACCGCGGCAGGGACCACGGTATCAATCGTTGGCGGCGGGGCAGCGACTGGCGGTGGGGCGGCGACCGGCGGAGGCGTCACGACGGTGCGCTCGCCAGCCGGACTGGAGGGGACGGGGGCGAGCAACTGGGTGGCGAGGGCTTCCGATCCCGACGATTTGTAATTCTCCAAGTCTGCCACCAGCGCCGCACCGGTCTGATAGCGCTCATCCGGGGCTTTGGCCAGCGCCTTGGTTACTGCCGCGCTCAGGCCGGGGTGAATGGTGACATCGAGTTCGCGCGGGGGAATGGGATCTTCGGTGACGATCTTATAAATGATGGTGGTGACGTTCTGCCCATCAAAGGGCTTCTCACCGGTCAGCATCTCGTAGAGCAACACTCCCAAGCTGAACAGGTCGGAGCGGCCGTCGATCGTCTTGCCCTTGACCTGCTCCGGTGACATGTAGTTGGGCGTGCCCAGCACCTGGCCGGTAGCGGTCATGGTGCCGCCGGTTTTGGCAATGCCGAAGTCCATCACTTTGACCGTGCCGTTGGGAGCCAGCATGATGTTGGCGGGCTTAACGTCGCGGTGGATCACGCCGTGGGCATGGGCGTAGTCGAGGGCGGAGCAGATCTGGCGCACGATGGCCAGCACCTGCTCCACCGGCAGCGAGCGATGTTGGCTGAGCAGCGCCTGCAGGGTCTCGCCCTCGATATACTCCATGGCAATGTAGAAAACGCCGTCCTGCTCGCCGGCGTCGTAAATGGTGACGATGTTAGGATGACTGAGCGTGCCCGCGGAGCGCGCTTCGTTGCGGAAGCGGCGCAGTACCTCGGCAGTGTCCAGACCCTGCGTATCCAGCCGCGTGGTCTTGATGGCGACGGTGCGGCCGATGTTCGGGTCGGTGGCCTTGTACACCACTCCCATGGCCCCCTTCCCCAGTTCTGCCGTGATGTTGTATCGCCCGATCTGCAGGGTCATGGAAGCTTAAGAAAACAAACTTAACGCCGTTCTCCCGGACCGAGTCAGCGGTCCGGCACATTCTGCATGCTGTTTGAAGGTCGTGGGACGGCCTCCGCGCGGGGAAAAACAATAATCTTGGTTCGCCAAAGTTACTGCAAGTTCCTGAGGCTGTCAACGATAGCGGGGTAACAACCGGTGGTGCGCAGGGACAAACTACATCAGCGAGGAGAGCATCTCACGCCCGTGACTTTCTGGCCGACCACTTCTGACCCGGGGCTTTTGTGGTTCAGCCTCTCCGCGCTGCTCAGCTTGGTACTCTGCCTGCCCTGCCAGACTCAGCAAATACCGGCGCAGTCCCCCGGTCAAACGCCTAAGACGGCCCAGCAAGTAAAGCAAGTGCTTCCTTCCTATGAAGGCCAGAACGTCACCGCCGTGGAGCTGGCGGGGCGGCCGGGTGTAGATACCCAAAGTTTGCTGCCGCTGGTCGAGCAGCACGCCGACGAACAGTTCTCGCAAGCCAAAGTTGATGCCTCCATCGCGGCGCTCAAGCGCACCGGCCGCTTCACCGATGTGCAACTCGAGGTGCGGCCGGTGTCCCGCGGGGTGCGTGTGCTGTTCGTCCTGCAGCCGGCGATCTATTTCGGAATCTACCAGTTTCCGGGGGCGGAGCGTCTCTCCTACGCCCGCCTGCTGCAGGTAACCAACTACCCTTCTCGGAGTGCGTACACCGAGCATGATGTCGACCGGGCGCAGAACGGGCTCGAAACCTTCCTGCGCCGCCTGGGATACTTCCAGGCGGAAGTACATCGCGAACTCGACACACACTCGCAGTACGGCGTGGTCAACGTGATCTTCCACGTCACCCTTAACCGGCGCGCCGTGTTCGGCAACGTAGACATCACCGGGACCACTCCGCAGGAAACCCAGTATCTGGAGAATGCGGTGCGCTCGCTCATGGCCCGGCTGCGGCTTTCCGCGATCCGCCCGGGCAAGACTTACCAGCTCAACACTCTGCAAAAAGCCACTGAATACCTGGAGAGCCGGCTCAACAAGCAGGGTCACCTGGCAGCCAAAGTCCAGTTGATCGGCGCCAACTACAACCCGGAAACCAATCGCGCCGACATCACCTTCCATGTCCAGACCGGTCCAATCGTGCAGGCCAAGATCGAGGGGGCACACCTCTGGAGCTGGACCAAACACGGGCTGCTGCCCATCTATCAGCGGGTAGGAGTGGATCAAGAGCTGATCCAGGAAGGGCAGCGAAACTTAGTTTCTCATTTCCAGTCCATGGGCTACTTCGACGCTAAGGTCGATGTGCAGGTCGAGCAGCAGCCGGCGGGTAAACTCATCATTTACCGGGTAACGAAAGGGCCACGGCACAAGGTGCAGGCGGTCCACGTCGCCGGCAACGAGAGCATCCCCGAGAAGCAGCTGAAGCCGCAGATCGCGGTCGAGAAAGCGCACCTCTTCTCCCACGGCAAGTACAACCACAAGCTGGTGCAGACCAGCGTGATGAACCTGGAGAACATCTACAAGGCAAAAGGGTTCAGCGACGTCAAAGTGACGCCGGAGGTAGCCACGCAAAGCGGCAACCTGCTGGTCACCTTCCGCGTGAGCGAAGGCCAGCAGGATATCGTGGAGTCGCTCCGCATCGAGGGCAACCAGACCCTGCCGCTGTCGCAACTCGTACCCAAAGGTCTGAAGCTAGCGGCAGGCCAGCCCTACTCGCAACAGGCTGCCACCGAGGACCGCAATCAAATTCTGGCGTCTTACCTGAGGAAGGGCTATCTCACGGCGACTTTCCGCGAGACCGCACGGGAACTCCGAGGGCAGCGGCACCGCATCGAGGTGGTGTACAAGATCGACGAAGGCCCGCGCGTCGAGACCGCCACCGTGGTCACGCTGGGAAGAAGCCATAGCCAGCAAGAGCTGGTCAGCAAGAACACCACAATGATCGCAACCGGCAAGCCGCTCACCGCAGACGACATGCTCACGGCGGAAAGCCAGCTCTACACTCTGGGCGTGTATGACTGGGCGGAAGTCGATCCGCGGCGGCAGATCACCACCCAGACCAAGGAAGAGGTAGTCATCAAGGTGCACGAGTCGCGGCGCAACTCCATCACCTACGGCTTTGGTTTCGAGGTCATCAACCGCGGCGGCAGCGTGCCCAGCGGCACGGTCGCGGTGCCGGGACTGCCGCCCGTGGGTCTGCCCTCCAGCTTCAGGACCAGTGAAAAAACCTTTTACGGTCCGCGCGGCACCTTCGAATACACCCGCAAGGACCTGTCGGGCAAGGCGGAGTCCCTGACCTTTGCCGGCTTGGCGGGACGCCTGGACCAGCGCGGGTCGGCGACCTTTATCGATCCCTCGTTCCGTTGGACGAAGTGGCGCTCGAGCTTCACGCTCTCGGGCGAACACAACAGTGAAAACCCCATCTTCACCTCGCGCCTGGCCCAGGCTGGATGGCAACTGCAGCGGCCGCTCAATCCCGACAAGACCCGGAACTTTTTCCTGCGCTACACCTTCAGCGAGACCGGGCTAACGCGCCTGCTGATCCCCGAGCTGGTACCGACCTCGGACCAGCACGTGCGCCTCTCCACGCTTTCTGGGTTGTACATCCGCGATACCCGTGACAACATTCTCGACGCCCACAAAGGCATCTACGAAAGCCTGCAGTTAGACTTCAACGCCGGCGCCCTGGGCTCGAGCGACAGCTTCGCCAAGCTGACGGCCCAGACCGCCTACTACAAGAAAATTTCCGAGAAGATCATCTGGGCGAACAGCGTGCGCGTCGGACTGGCCAAAGCTTTCTCCAGCAGCCACGTGCCGCTGAGCCAGGAGTTCTTTTCCGGCGGCGGCAGCACGCTGCGCGGTTTCCCGCTGAACGGCGCCGGCCCCCAGCACAGCATCCCGGCGTGCGGCAATCCCGCGGATACCTCCACCTGCTCGCTGATTACGGTGCCGGTCGGGGGGAACGAGTTGCTGATCCTGAACTCAGAGTTGCGCTACCCGCTGGATTGGATTAAGAAAAACTTGGGGTTTGCTACCTTCTACGACGGCGGCAACGTGTTCCGCACCATCGGATTTCACGGGCAGTACACCAATACGGTGGGCGCGGGTTTTCGTTACGCGACTCCCGTGGGGCCGGTGCGCATCGACATCGGTCACAACCTAAACGCCCCGCCGGGAATCAAATCTACGCAGATCTTCGTCACGCTAGGGCAAGCATTTTGAGCGCCCTGCCCGCACCTCCGCTCAATCAACCACCCGAGGGGCCGCTTGAGCCCCGCGGCAGAGCCATGTGGAAGCGTGTCCTGCGCTGGGTCGCCGCCGGAATTGGGATTCTTGTCATTCTCATCGTAGCGGCCGTCTTCGTGCTACTGCACAACGCCCGCTTTCATCGCTATCTGCTGCACGTCGCTCAGAGTGAGGCCAGCTCCTCGCTAAGCACTCGCGTGCAGGCCAGAGACTTTGCCCTGCGCTGGTCGGGCATCAGCCCCACCGTGGACCTCTACGACGTGGTGGTGTACGGAGCAGCGCCGTATTCGACTCCGCCGCTGCTCGAAGTCGATCACATCGGCATCGGCGTGCGCGTGGTCTCGTTGCTGCGCCGGACTTGGTACCTGAACGAGCTCCGCATCGACCACCCGGTCGCGCGCATGTTTACCGACGCCCGCGGCCGGAACAATCTGCCGCAGCCCAAGAGCAGCGGCCAGAGCCGTACCAGCGTCTTCGCCCTGGCGGTGCGGCACGTGCTGCTCGATCGCGGCGAGGTTTACTACAACAATCGAAAAAGCGCGCTCAACGCCGACCTGCACCAGCTCACCTTTCAGTCCGCCTTTGATACGTCCCAGCAGCGCTACTCAGGGACGCTCGGGTACCGCGACGGACACCTGCAGTTCGGCAGCTACAATCCCATGCCCCACAATCTCGAGGCCCAGTTCGACGCCACGCCCTCAGTGTTCACCCTGCGGCGCGCCACCTTGAGCAGCGGACGTTCGCAACTCGTGCTCGATGCCACTCTCGACAATTACAGCCAGCCGCGCGTGCAGGCCACCTACACCGCCACGCTGGATACCGGCGAGTTCCGCCGCATCATGCGGAATCCCTCGCTGCCTGCGGGCCTTATCCGCATGGCTGGCGTGGCACGCTACCAGAGCAATCCCACACGCCCGCCACTCGACACCTTAACGCTTAGCGGCGACCTCAGCAGCGCCGCACTTGAGGTGCAGACACCCAGCCTGCGCACCCGAATCACCGAGATCGCCGCTCGCTACGGCGTTAGCGACGGCAATCTTACGGTCAGCGATGTGCGCGCGCACTTGCTGGGCGGCGAAGTGACCGCCAGCATGACCATGCGCGACATCACCGGAGCGTCGCAGTCTCAGTTGCAGGCTCACCTGCGCGGGCTCTCGCTGGCCAATCTGAAGACGCTGGCGAATTCGCCGTCGCTCCAGCCGGTAGCGCTGAGTGGAACGGTCAACGCCGATGCCGGCGCCGCCTGGGGAAAGACGCTTGCCAACCTGACCGTGCGCGCCGACGCCACCATCCGCGGTAACGCCGCTCCCAGCACGGGCGGCGCTGAGACTTTGCCGTTGAACAGCGTGATTCACGGCCGCTACTCGGCCGCCCGGGACGAAATCACGCTGACGGACAGCTACCTGCGCACTCCAGAGGCGTCGCTCACCCTGAACGGCTCGGTCAGCCGGCATTCCAGCCTCGCCGTCGAGATACGGTCGGCAAACTTGCATGAACTGGAAGCGGTGGTGAACGCGTTCAGTGCGCAGCCGGCATCCCAGCCGCTCGCTCTCTACGGCACAGCCTCGTTCACCGGCACGGTCCGAGGCCCGACCAAGACACCGCAAATCGATGGCCAGTTGAATGCTGCCAATTTGCGCGTACACGGAACGGCGTGGCGGCGGCTGCGCACGCATGTGAGCCTGAACCCAACTCAAGCGAGCCTGCGCCATGGTGAGCTCGACGCGCTTCCGCGCGGACGCATCACCTTCAACCTCAGCGCTGGACTGAAACGCTGGTCGTTCACCAAAACCAGCCCAATGCAGGCGTCGCTCAACGCTTCTCAGATAGACGTAGAAGACCTGACGAAGCTAGCGGGATCGCCAGTTCCCGTCAGCGGGCTGCTTTCGGCTGACGTCTCTATGCAAGGCTCGGAATCGAACCCTGCGGGACACGGCACGCTGACGCTTACCCGTGCGAAGGTCGCGCAGGAGCCCATCCAATCGGCCCGCCTGGATTTTCAAGGCACGGGCAATGAAGTGAATGGCAAGCTGAGCCTGCGCTCGCCCGCCGGCCCGGCGCAAGCCCAGTTCCGCTATTTCCCCAAGCAGCAGGGGTACGATGTTCAACTGGATGCTACCGGAATTCACCTGGACCAACTCCAGACGCTGAAGGCACACAATATGCAGGTCGCGGGCGTGCTTAACTTCAACGCGAGCGGTCAGGGCACTTTCCAGAACCCGCAGCTCACCGCTTCGCTCACGGTGCCGCGGCTCGAGATCCAGGGCCAAACGGTCACCGGGTTGGCGCTGCAGGCGGATGTAGCCAACCACGTGGCGAACCTAGCCTTGGACTCGCAGGCGGTGAACACTTCCGTGCGGGCGCGCGGGAAGGTGAACCTCAGCGAGAGCTACTACACCGAGGCGACGCTCGACACGCAGGCAATTCCGCTGCAAGCGATCGTGGCCGCCTACGCTCCCTCGCGGGCCGGCAACATCAGCGGGCAAACGGAACTGCATGCCACGTTGCGCGGGCCGCTGAAGAATCCGGCCCTACTCGACGGCCACGCCACTATCCCGACCCTGCAGGTGACCTATAAGAACACGGTACAGATGGGCGCGACGAGCCCCATCCACGTCGAGTTGACCAACGGAGTGCTGGCAGTGCAACGCGCGAGCCTGCGCGGCACCGATACCAATCTCGAATTCCAGGGAACCGTTCCCATCACCAACCACGGTTCCATGTCGCTGCTGTTGCTCGGGACCGTCGATTTGCAATTGGCGCAGCTCTTCGCTCCGGACATCACCAGCTCGGGGCAGCTCCGTTTCAACATCAATTCCTTTGGCAACCGCGCCAATCCCAGCGTGCAAGGACAGGTGCAGATCGTCAATGCCAATTTCGCCAGTGGAGACCTGCCCGTCGGATTGCAAAACGGCAACGGCGTACTGACCCTCACCCGTGACCGCCTGGAGGTCACGCAGTTCCAGGGCACCATGGGCGGCGGCAGCGTGACCGCCTCGGGCAGCGTGCTGTACCGGCCGTCGTTGGGCTTTAACCTGGCCGTGAACGCCAAGGGCATGCGCCTGCTCTATCCCCAGGGCATGCGCGAGTCTTTGGATGCGCGCCTGAATCTCACCGGTAACCCGCAGGCAGCGCAGCTAGGCGGGAGAGTCAGCATCACCAACTTGACTTTCACCCCCGACTTCGACCTGAACACCTTCATGGCGCAGTTTGGGGGCGTCTCCGCCCCGGTGCCGGCGCGAAGCTTCTCGCAAAACCTGCAGTTGAACGTGGCGCTGCAGTCGGCCAGCAACGTCAACCTCTCCAGCCGCGCCCTCAGCCTGGGGGGCACGGCGAACCTGCGGATCGCGGGCACGGCCGCGCAGCCGGTGATCCTGGGCCGGGTGAGCCTGACGGGCGGCGAACTCATCTTCAGCGGCAACCGCTACGTGCTCGAGGCCGGCACCCTGGACTTCGTCAACCCCGCCGAGACCCAGGCCAATGTGAACCTGACCGCCACCACCACCATCCAGCAGTACAACATCCAAATACATTTACAAGGCCCCGTCGACCGGATGCATACCACTTACACCTCGGATCCGTCGCTGCCGCCCTCCGACATCATCAACCTGGTGGCCTTTGGCAAGACGGCGGAAGGCTCCGCTGCCAATCCGGCGCCGGGAAATCTGGGCGCGGAATCGCTCGTGGCCAGCCAGGTCAGCAGCCAGATAACCAGCCGCGTGGAACGGATCGCGGGTATCTCACATCTGTCGGTGGACCCGCTTCTGGGCTGCAACCAGCAGACGCCCGGTTCATGCATCACCGTGCAGCAGCGCGTGACCAGCCAGATCTACGTCACCTTTTCCACTGATGTGAACGCGATCCAGAACGAAACCATCGAGTTGCAGTACCAACTCACGCCGCGCGTCAGGTTCAGCGGCACCCGCGACCAGAACGGCGGCTTCGGCTTCGATACCCGCATCACCAAGACTTGGTAGCGCCGGAGGAGCACCGCCCGGGGGCTAGAAAATTGCAGAAAAGCGTCGTGAATCGTCGCGGCGCTGGCTGACGCCGCGTACCCCAGCACTTGCAGAAAAATAGTGGCTCTCAGGCTGCGGCGCCGCTGGCCGCGGCGGAGTGCGGCAGGAACACCCAGAAGACGGTCCCGGTGGGCGCGCTGCTGCTGCGGGTGCGGAAGCGAATCGTGCCGCCGTGCTTCTCGACGATGCTGCTGGTGATCCACAGTCCCAGGCCGGTGCCGACGTCGCGCTTGGTGGTGAAGAAGGGTTCGAAGATGCGTTCTCGCTGCTCTTCGGAGATGCCACAGCCGTTATCGGCGATCACCACGCGGATCCCCGTGCGCTCACCGCACTTCCAGTCGCGCGAGCGAGCTACGCGCACCGCCAGCGTGCCTCCCTCGGCGCAAGCGTCGATGGCATTGGCGACCAGGTTGGAGAGCACCTGCCGCACGTCGCCGGCGACGGCCATCACGCTGCCTTGGCCGGCGTACTTCTTGACCACGTTCAGGCCCTTGGCCTGGAGCTTTCTCTCGTAGAGCAGCAGGACGTCGTCGAGGGTGCGAGCCACGTCGATCTCCTTCGGCGAAGACGTGTCACGATAGAAACCCAGCGTCTGCCTGGCCAGGTGGGAGACGCGGCGAAGCTCCTGATCGGCCAGCAGTAGATTCTCGCGGGCGCGCTCGCTGACGGCAGGATCGTGGCACGCCAGATAAAGCAGGTTGGTAACGGCTTCCAGCGGGTTGTTGATTTCGTGCGCCATGGTCGCCGCCAGCCGCCCAGTGGCAGCCAGGGTCTCGCTGCGGCGCAGTGCCTCCTCCGACTGTTTGCGCGCGGTGATGTCCATGCAGATGCCGACCATCTTCAGCGGTTGGCCCGCAGCATCGAAAAACACCCGCCCGCGCGCTGACGTCCAGTACTCGCTGCCGTCGGGGCGAATGGAGCGATATTCG